>Ga0209518_1000874_pt1 | contig 36953 bp, 38 predicted proteins | sample RifGroB1_FD_183993 | JGI IMG/M metagenome (GOLD analysis project Ga0209518, IMG submission 183993) | Groundwater microbial communities from Rifle, Colorado, USA - Groundwater B1 (SPAdes) (version 2) | ecosystem: Environmental > Aquatic > Deep subsurface > Groundwater | place: Rifle, Colorado...
TTAATGAAAGGCCTGGGCAGTGATTTGTTGAGATTTTTTAGAAAGAGTAACTCTTTGCAATGGCAAAAAGTTAGGCCAATGGCTACAAGTAAAGTTTATTGGTCTGATTGGGATACTACGGTAGAGCCGTATTTAGGCAGCTTGCTTGTTTTTTTGACTAGAAATAAGCTTAAAATAATAGAATATAGCTGCGTTTGGGAAGAAGAGTTTACGCATGCAAAATTATGCCAAAAAGTTGCCAGATTGCTTTCAAAAATTGGAATATACCCTTTTAAGTATTGGGGGCCACATCTGGTCGTATTAGCAAAAAAATGAAGAAAAATTGCGTTTTGTGTGATAGTGATACATTTAATTTAATTTATGATCTTGGGAAATATAAAATCCAAAGATGTTCCAAATGTGGCTTAGTACGAACCTTTGGGGAAATGGAAGCAAGCTATGAACATTATCATAGAGACGAGGAATATGCCTCCCTTGATAATTATTTTAGAAATATTTTCCAAAAAAGATACAATATAATTGTAAATTGTAAATTTAAAATTGAAAATTCCAGCAAAGCTGGGCGAGTACTCGACATAGGGGCTTCTACTGGTGTGATGCTTGATATATTTAAAAGTAATGGTTGGGAAACGTGGGGAGTGGAACCATCAGAAGCAGGAAAGATATTAAGATACAAAGATATTAAGATACTAAACACAACTTTTGAAAAGGCAAAACTGCCAAAAAATTATTTTGATGTGGTTATTATGAATCATACTTTGGAGCATGTTGAAGATCCTATCAAAGTACTCAAAAAAATTCACCAAATATTAAAAAAGGGAGGAATAGTATATATAGATGTGCCCAACTTTGGAAGTTTAAGTAGCCATATTGCTGGCCGCGGGTGGAAATTTTTGCATGCTTACGAGCATATTCATCAATTTGAACCGGATACTTTAAAAAAATGTCTGCAAAAAGCAGGCTTTGAAATAGCTTGGCAGGGGACATGGTCAGGAATTTTTGATGTTGCCAATCCCCTATTAAAATTCTGGCAAACACTAACAGGGCTTAAAAAGCAGTTTTTTACAGATTTGATTGATATTCCAGGGAGCATCATCGCTACTTATCTAGACCGGGGCACAAGTCTAGCAATGATAGGCAAAAAGCAATAAAATAGGGTAATTGTGAAGCATCCAAGCCTCAGGTTCTATATTGTTGCCCTGATTTTGCTTCATCTGTTTTTTTTAAGCAGCCTTAAATTCACCGCCTGGCCTGAGATGTTTGTCTACCCTTATCTAAAATCTCATGGCTATTTGCTTTATCTTGATATGGTCCACCCCTACCCTCCCTTACTCACTATAATATTATCTATTTGGTTTAGCATTTTTGGGTATTCAGTCCCAGCCTTGCAAGGTATCACTTGGTTGATACTAGCAATTAATGATATTTTAATTTATTTAATTTTACTTTCGATTACTAAGAATAGAATAATTGGGTTACTGGGGTTGTCCTCATATATCGCTCTGCAGCCATTTTTAGAAGGTAACATGCTTTGGTTTGACATTGCGGTTACTATACCAATTTTACTGGGTACTTTATTTGCGCTAAAAGTAAAACCTAACTCGCGTATTTTTTTGGCAGCCTTAATGTTTGCAGCTGCCGCTTTAATTAAACAAACAGGTGGGCTATTTTATTTAGGCTTTTTAGCTTGGCTTTTGATACAAAAAGTAAAACGTAATGATTTTCTAATTGCACTACTTACTCCTTTAATACTCTTAATCCCCTTATTGTTTAGATTACTACAAGAGGGCGCAGTTGGAGGATTCATTAGCTGGGTAGTTTATTACCCCTCAACATTTTGGACTAGTTTTCCAGGATATGTTCAGATGAATTTAAATAAAGGTCAAATGTTATTGATGGGATTTTTAATTTTGCCTTTATTCTTCTTTTTATACAAAATTAAAAAAGTAAAAGAAGAGGCTTACTTGCTTCTTCTGTTTTTAATAATAGGTCTTATTTCAATTTACCCCAGATTTTCTTATTTCCATTTGCAAACTGCTCTTCCCTTTTTTGCCTTGTTGTATCCAATTGCAATCCATAAAATTAGTCTTTTTAAATCCATCTGGTTTTGGCTGCTCGGATTAGCTGTTTGCATGATTTTTATCCAACGGCCATTAATACTACGGGAATGGGGGGCACAGGCCCGGTTTGCCGAAAATTCGGAATACCTAATTGCTGAAAAAATTAAGAATCAAGTTCCAGAAGGTGAAACTATTTATCTACAAGGACTTTATGCCAGCCAATACGTCTTTTCAGACCTTTTACCCGGCAAACCCTGGCTTGATAATTTCGGCTGGTATTATGAAGCTCCTGGAGTGCAGGAGTGGACACTGGAGAGATGGCAGCAAGATCCTCCCAAACATATTTTTATGAGGGGCCCATATGAGTATGAGCCAAAATTTATCAAGAGCTGGATTTTGGAAAACTACTCAGAGACTGGAAAATTAATGGATGGTATAGTGCACTTGGAGTACAAAAAATGAAAATAGCAATACTTTCTGAGTATTCAGGAGTTATCGACAGGGGTGTAGAGACGTGGACGAGGGAACTGGCAACAAGATTGAATAAGATGGGACATGATGTTTGTGTATTTCAAGGTGGTGAGGAAACCGATCTAGGATACAAAAAGATAATCGTTAAACAAGAGATTTATTGGAACCTAAGAAGTTCAGAAAATAAAGTGCTTAGTGCCGTGACTTATCCTTACTGGGGACTTTTAGTGTTATTTTTTACATTGAGGTGTATTGTACCGCTTGTTAGATTTCATCCGGATATAATTCTTCCGACAAACGGCGGATTTCAGACTTTTATCGTCAGGATATTAACAAAAATTTTAGGAATAAAAATGGTTGTTACTGGTCATGCAGGAATAGGGGCTTCTGATAAGTGGAATATACTTGCCAGGCCTGATTATTTTGTAAGCCCTAGCAAAAGAGGTGAAAAATGGGTAAAAAATTTGTTTATAGCCAAAGGCCTTTCTGTAACTCATATTCCCCACGGCGTTGATTTAAGTAAATTTACCCCAAATGCCAAAAAAACAAAAGTTCCTTTAGATAAACCTGTGGTATTAACTGTATCTTCTTTTGAACCATACAAGAGAATTGAACTTGTGATAAAAGCGGTTGCAAGACTAAAAGCAGTTAGCCTCCTCGTTATAGGCGGAGATCGTGAGGGGGGTAATACAGACAAACTTGCTAGAAAATTTTTAGGCAAAAGATACCTCAAATTAAGAGTAAAGCCAAACGAGATGCCTTCTTATTATGCTTCTTGTGATGTCTTTAGTCTTGTTTCGGAGGAGTCAGAGGCCTTTGGTATAGTTTATCTGGAGGCTTTAGCGTCTAATCTACCAGTAGTGGCTACCAAGGATAGCTTAAGAGAAGAGATTATAGGGCAGGCTGGTATTCTGGTTGATCCAACCGATGTTGATGCTTACTCAAACGCATTAGAGCAAGCAGCGAATAAAGATTGGGGGAATTTACCCAGAAAACAAGCTGGAAAATTCAACTGGGACGATATAGCGAGACAATATGAAGAATTATTTAATAAGCTTATATGAAAGTTAGCGTAATTATACCAACTTATAACGAGGAGGATGTAATCGGACAATGTCTTGAGTCGCTTTCAAAGCAGAAATTTGATGATTTTGAAATTATTATCGTAGACGATGGATCTTCTGACAAAACAGTAGATGTTTTGTCCAATTTCCAATTTACAATTTCCAATTTACAAGTTTTAAAACAAAAACATCTTGGTGCGGGAAGTGCTAGAAATTTGGGTGCGAAAAATGCCAAAGGACAAGTATTGGTTTTTGTAGATGCCGATATGACATTTGATAAAAACTTTTTGAAGGATTTGATCAAGCCAATTTTTAAAGGTGAAACTAAGGGTACATTTAGTAAAAATGAGTTTGTATCTAATTGGGGAAATATCTGGGCACGCTGCTATAACTGGAACCAAAATTGGGAAACAAGACGCCGTCACCCTAAAAAATACCCCAAACTGCAAAAAGTGTTCCGTGCCATTCTGCAATCAGAATTTCAAAAAGCGAGAGGTTTTGATTTGGGAGGAGCCTATACAGATGACTGGAGTTTAAGTGAAAAGCTTGGGTTTAAAGCTACTTTAGCGCAAGGGGCTATCTTTTATCACAAAAACCCTTCAAGTTTGAAAGAAATATTTAGACATACGCAGTGGGTAGGACAGCGCAGATATAAATTAGGTTTTTTGGGAGCGTTATTGGCACTCTCAAGGGCAAGCTTGCCCTTTTCGCTTATAGTGGGACTTTTGAAGTCTTTATTAAACAAAGAACCAAGGTTTTTAATATTTAAGATTATTTATGATTTGGGAGAATCTATAGGTATAATTAAGTATAATGTTAATCTACATCCTCATTTTAGGGCTAATTCTTAGAATTATCGGGATAAATCAATCTTTGTGGCTGGACGAAGCTACCACAGCTAATGTGCTGCGCCAATTTAGTTTGCCCCAAATAGTAACCCAATTTAGCCCGGGGGATTTTCATCCATCTGGCTATTACCTTATTTTAAAAGTTTACTCGACATTTTTAGGTACTTCTGAAATAGCTTTACGCTCATTTTCAGTTCTTTGCGGGTTAGGTACTATAGCCGTGGTTTATCATATAGGCAAAAAGCTCGGTAATAGATCAAGCGCTACTTTAGCAGCCCTACTAATGGCCACAGGCCCCTTGGCGATCTATTATTCTGGGGAAGTCAGAATGTATGCACTTGCTAGTCTTTTTGTCAGTTTGTCAGTGCTGGCATTTTTAAACATTGCCAAAAAAGCAACTAAGTTTTGGTTGGTTTTATTTATTTTAAGCAGTCTTGGTTCTTATTTCACTCTGTACCCTACAATTTTTATGATCCCAGTTTTTTTGTTTATGGCCAAAACCAAAAAAATTTATGTTGCCCATCTTGTGATTGCTCTAGTTTTGACTTTTTACCTACCCATATTTTTAAACCAGATTAATGCAGGGCTTAATACTGGCCAGGCTTGGGGAGAAGCGCTGGGTGCCCTAAATTTTAAAAATTTGATCCTGATTCCTGTAAAATTTTTAATAGGGCGAATTGGTTTTGAGAGCAAATTAGTATATGCCTGCTTTACACTGGTCGGAGCATATATCTATGGTTTAGGACTCTTTAAAGCGCGTAAGCACAAACTACTTTGGTATTGGCTCGTGTTACCTATTGTTTTGGCATCATTAATTAGTATAAGGCTGGCTATGCTTTCTTATTTTAGATTTTTGTTTGTACTTCCGGCTTTTTATCTGCTAGCCGCATTGGGATTGCAAAAGCTCAAAAGTAGATATTTTTTGCCTGCTGTACTGGCAGTTTTGTTTTTTAACCTTATGTCAGCTTTAATATATTTGAATAACGACAAATTTTATCGTGAGGATTGGAAGGGTCTTGTCAAGACTATAAAGCAGCAAACAGAAGATGTCTCATATAAACTAATTTTTCCGAAAAATTCTCAAATGGAAGCAGTCAAATACTATTGCATTGAATGTCATGTCGGGGGAGGGGAAGATGAGGTTTTGGATAATTTTGATCAACTATGGTATGTTAGATACGCCGTAGATATTGTTGACCCCAGTGAATCCGCAAGGAGTAAAATTGAAGGTTTGGGGTACAAAAAGCAGGAAGAATTTGATTTTCGAGGAGTATCTGTTTGGAAGTATACTAAATTATGATTGGAGTAACCAATATGATTGTTGGCATAGATGTTTCCCAAGTAATTTATGGCACAGGTAGCTCTGCTTATACTAGAAATCTTGTCAAAGGTTTATTAGCTGATGATCCTGAAGTGGAATACAAACTATTCGGGGGCAGTCTTAGAAGGCATGCAGATCTTAAAAGTTTTTATAAGAGCCTCGAGGGTAATTTTAAAGCCACTGCCTATCCTTTATCACCAGCTATTGCTAATATACTTTGGAATCAGTTGCACATAATAAATATTGAAAATTTTCTGGGCGACCTAGACGTTTTTCACTCCTCAGATTGGACCCAGCCTCCGACAAAAGCTAAAAAGGTGACAACAATACACGATTTGTCTCCTTTATTGTTTCCCCAGTTTACTCATCCCAGAATTGTTAATATTCACAAAAAACGGTTAGAGTGGGTAAAAAAGGAAGTTGACATAGTTATTGTACCTTCCTTATCTACAAAAAACGACGTTACAAATTATGGGATAGAGAGTAAAAGAGTAAAAATTATACCCGAGGCTGTGGAAAGTATGTTTAATCCTGTGAAAAAGGAGGTAATAATTCCTATAAAAAATAAATTTGGTATCAAGCAAAACTATCTATTGTTTGTTGGAGTAAACCCTAGGAAAAATATTGAAAGAACAGTGAAAGCTTTCGTGAAAGTTTCTTCAGTGGTACCTTTACAGCTAGTTATAGTAGGTAAACCTACAAATGCTAGTATTGTAAATAACCCCAACATAATTTTTACTGGACACATAAGTAGCGCAGAGTTGATAGGTCTTTATAGTGGAGCAGAGGCTCTGGTTTATACGTCTCTTTATGAAGGTTTTGGGCTTCCAATACTTGAGGCTTTTGCATGCTTATGTCCTGTAGTATGTTCAAATATCTCTAGTTTACCGGAAGTGGCTGGGGATGCTGCAGTGCTAGTCGATCCGCTATCGGTAGAATCGATAGAAGCTGGAATTATAAAAATTTTGCAAAACCACCGAAAATTTATAGTAAGAGGTAAAAAAAGAGTTAAACTTTACAGTTGGGAAAATAATGCCAAAGAAACCCTAAATATTTACAAAAATTTATATAATTTAAGCTAAAATGATCATTGGAATAGACGGAAACGAGGCAAATATAGATAACAGGGTGGGAGTAAACGTTTATGCTTACCAAATTCTTAAAGCACTTCATAAAAATCTACAAAAAAATAATGTTAATGATAAACTTATAGTATATTTAAAAAATGAACCTTCCTCGGATTTGCCAAAAGAGGATAAATATTTACAATACAGGGTTCTAAGGGGTAAAAGTTTATGGATAATTAGAAAATTAACCCCAGAAATAACCAAAAAAGGTCGTGAATTTGATGTTTTTTTCTCACCCAACCACTACACCCCGATTTTAAGCAGATGTCCACTCGTCTGCTCTGTTATGGATTTGGATTATCTCAATAATTCGAGACAATTTAAGTCTAAAGATTTTTGGCAGTTGAAGCTATGGAGTGCTTATTCTATGTTATTATCTACAAATATAATTGCAATCTCTGAAAGTACAAAGAAACAGATTGTACGACATTACCCATTTGCTTCAGATAAAGTCGTGGTTACGCCTTTGGCTCATGATAACAATGTTTTTAATATAAACATATCAAGAAATGATGTACGACCCATTGTAAATAAGTATTCTATAACAAGCAAGTATGTACTTTTTTTAAGTACCTTAAAACCGAGTAAAAACATAGAGGGCTTGTTAACAGCTTGGAGTAGAGTTGGAAGAGCTTCGAACGGATTCAAGCTGGTAATTGCTGGGAAAAAAGGCTGGTTATTCGAATCTATATTTGAAAAAGTAAAAAAACTTAAGCTAGAGGGCAATGTGGTCTTTACTGACTTTGTTTTGGAGGCCGATAAACCTTTGCTTATAAAAGGTGCCTATGCCTTTATTTTACCATCATTTTGGGAGGGATTTGGCCTTGATCCTCTTAACGCTATGGCGGTAGGTGTGCCTGTGGTTGTGTCCAGAGTGGGTAGTTTGCCTGAAGTTGTAGGTGACGCTGGAATTTATATTGATCCTAACAATATAGATTCTATAGTGCAGGGCCTCACAAAGGTGCTTTCTATGGGTAAAGTAGATTATAATAAGCAAGTAGCCAAAGGGTTGATCCAAGCCTCCAAATTTAGTTGGGATAAGACAGCCGAGCAAACCCTAGACGTGCTTAGACAGGCAAGTAACAAATGAATGTATTTAAAGACAGAATGGGACATAAGCTAAGTCTAGAGCAGGCTATGCCTAAAATAATTAATAGGCTTTTTAATTATTGGCTCGATTTTGAGCTTATGTTACTTGGGATTGTTGGGCATATTCCTTTTCATTCCGTACGTAACTTTATATACATTTTGGCAGGCATAAAAATGGGCCGGGGTGCCAGGGTTCATATGGGAGCTAATTTTTTTGATCCAACGCATATAGTAATTGGGGAGGGCAGTATAATTGGTAATCGGGCATTTCTAGATGGTAGAGCACCTCTTCATATAGGAAAGCATGTTGATATTGCTTCAGAGGTGATGATTTATAACTCAGAGCACGATTTATCAAGCCCTGACTTTAGACCTGTTTGCGAGGCAGTCGAAATTGGCGACTATGTTTTTATTGGGCCGCGTGTAATCATCCTTCCTGGCGTGAAAGTAGGTAAAGGTGCAGTAGTAGCCGCAGGAGCTGTTGTTACAAAAGATATCCCAGAGTATGCGATTGTTGGGGGTGTCCCCGCAAGAGTGATAAGGGAGCGGGAAAAAAAAGAGTTAAATTATAGGTTAGGTAGGGCTAGACTTTTTCAATGAAAACTTTTGTGAAAATTGTATACATTTTTTTGGCTTTTGTATTTTTATTATATTTAACTATCCCTTCCACGGTTTTCCCTAAGCCTCCACCAGACTCTATACAATCAGGAGAACCTGCGGACACTGAAGACCCCAACAGAAGGGCTTATTTTACAGATTACACTAGAGAAGAAGTGATTAGTTTTTATAAAGTACAAGTAGGCCTTAGTTTACCAGCGTTTCTGCTTTTACGATTGAATTATCCGCCTGAAGATGCTCAAGGCATAATTCGTGATCAGACAAGGAGCACTTTTTTAGAAGAGCTTACATACCCGCTTCGTGACTCTTTGTACATAAATGGTTTTGAACCCAAAGAAGCAAAGGACGTAATTTGGTATAAGGGTAAGTATTACAGACAAAAAATTACAATAAAATATGTACAAAATGGCGTAGTACCAAGAGTAACAATAGCGCTAGGAACCATTGCCTTATCTTGGTTTTTGTTTAAACAATATTTGTCAGGTGTATGAAAAATTTAGACCTATCAATTGTAATCCTAAATTACAACACCAAAGATTTAGTCGTCTCTTGCGTAGAGTCTATTTTTAAATTCACAAAAGATCTTAGCTTCGAGATTTTATTAGTGGATAACGGGTCGAGCGAAACTAACCCTGAGCGCTTTAAAAATATAATTAAAAAGCATGAACAGGTTAAATTAGTCACTTCAAGCAAAAATTTGGGTTTTTCAGCGGGAAATAACTTAGCCATGAAAAAAGCCAGAGGTAGATATATATTATTGCTAAACTCCGATACGTATTTAACACAAAAAGTTTTGGAGCCCTTAATTTTATGGCTAGATGCAAATCTAAAAATTGGCATTGCGACTTGTGAACTGAAAAACAAAAACAACTCTCACCAGGCAAGCGGAGGAGCTTTCCCAAATATATTTAATGCCGCCGCCTGGATGTTTTTTTTAGACGATATACCGTTATTGTCAAGACTTATTAAATCTATTCACCCGAAACACGCTCCCTCTAAGCCCACCCAGCAAGACTGGATTACGGGAGCATTTTTTTTAATCCGCTCTAAAGTTATAAGTCAAATTGGGTACTTAAATACAGACTTTTTTATGTATGTTGAGGATATGGAATATTGTTTTAGAGCAAAAATGGCTAACTGGCAAGTGTGGTATTTGCCTCAGTGGAGTATTGTGCATTTAGGTGGATCAAGTAGCACAGGGGAATTTTCTATAATTAGTGAGCTTAAAAACCAGCTTTTATTTTATAAAAAGTATTATCCCCCCTGGCAATACTCACTATACCATTTAGTTTTTCGTCTCGGCATATTACTGCGTATAGCAGTATTTACTATACTAAAAGGGAAGGAGGAGGGACTTGCATATGTTAAAGCGTTTCAGCAAATTTAATATAGATTTATTAAAATACGGTGTTGCGGCGATTATTATTGCTGTACCTTTGTATCCAAAGTTTCCTCTATTGGCAGTGCCAGGCACCCATGTTTCTGTGAGACTTGAGGACTTACTCTTGTTTTTTGTAGCCGTAGTGTGGTTTTTCACAATTTTACCTAATTTAAGGAATTTTGCTAAAAATAAAATAAACTATGCAATTCTCCTTTTTTTGACCATTGGCTTATTAAGTGTCGCTTCGGGGGTCTTTTTGACACAAACCGCACAATTGCATCTAGGAATTCTCCATTGGGCTAGGCGAGTGGAATATCTTTTATGCTTTTTTATAGGTATGGCAGTTATGAAAGGAAACTCGCGAGAAAAAAACCTTGCCTTTTTTATAAAATGTCTTTTGATGGTGGTAGTATTAGCTTTTATTTATGGGTTTGGACAGAAGCAATTTAGCTGGCCAGTTATCACAACCCAAAATAATGAATACGCAAAAGGAGTTGCTCTTCGTTATATGCCCGGGGGGCACTTGGTTTCGACATTTGCGGGACACTACGACCTGGCAACTTTTTTGGTACTTATATTTCCCCTTTTATATATTTTACTTTTTAGTTCCGATAAAATTCTAGAAAAACTAAATATTTTTAGAAAAATTATTTTTACCCGTCTAGTTTTGTTGGCTACATGTTTTGGAGGTCTTTGGATGCTTGTTTACTCTGCATCAAGAATTTCTATAGTTTCATATTTTGGAAGTGTAACGTTAGGTTTAATCTTTGCGAAAAGAATAAAATACATTCCCCTAGTCATATTTGCTAGTTTAATATTTATTAGTTTTTCATCAAACTTATTGGATCGTTATATGAACATAATTGAAGTTTACGCACAGGAAGAAGTTGTAGAAGACCGCTCTACCTCTATCCGTTTAAATGTTGAGTGGCCTAGAGCGATTAGGGCATTTACCAAAAACCCGATTCTTGGGACAGGGTTTTCGTCGATTACTCTAGCAACTGACAATGATTACCTAAGATTATTGGGGGAAGTGGGAATTTTAGGTTTTTCGGCCTTTATACTTATTTTTTATAAAATCGGATTACTTATACTTAAAAATTATAAAATTTTATGGGAAGAGAGCTTTTCTGCGGTATTTATAAAAGCTGTAGTTGTAGGTATACCGGGAGTATTTCTAAACGCCGTTTTTATTGATATTTTTGAATCTAGCAAATTCGCGATTATTTTTTGGTTATTTTTAGGCATAACTGTGAGTTTATTATTTAATAATTATGAAAATAAATCTAGCAAAAATATTACATAACAAAAAGATTGAGTATTTATTACTCCTTATAATAATAATAGGGTCTTTTGGAGTAAGACTTTGGAAAATTCAAAATCCAATTGCTGATTGGCATTCCTGGAGGCAGGTTGATACAGCCTCAGTCGCTAGGATTTATGTCGATGAAGGGATTGATTTGCTTCGGCCTAGATATTATGACATTTCAAGTATCCAAACAGGCTACATTAATGAAAAAGGTTATCGTTTTGTAGAATTTCCTCTATATAACCTGGTACATACTTTGGCTTTTGAAGCCTTACCCAAAATTGGTTTTGAAGTGTGGGGTCGGTTAATTTCTGTTACTAGCGCTATTATAACTCTTTATTTGGTCTATTTGATCGGCAAAAAAGCGGGCGGCAGTATGGTGGGCTTAGGAGCAGCATTTTTTTACGGATTTTTACCTTTTAATATCTATTTTACACGGGTAATCTTACCTGAACCGATGGCTACGATGTTTGGTGTATTAGGGGTTTGGTATTTTATACAATATTTTGAAAAAACGCGTAAGTTGGATCTTTTTTTATCTTCAATTGCCTTTAGTTTGGGACTTTTAATTAAGCCTTACATAATTTTTTATGCGCTGCCAATAGTATATCTGTATTATAAAAAACACGGAATAAAAAATATTTTTAAAAACATACCGCTGCTTTTAGCCTTGGATATTGCTCTGGTACCACTCTTTGCTTGGCGGGCATGGATGGGGCAATACGAATATTTTATAGGTATCCCCCACTTGGCTTGGGTTTATAACGGTGATGGAATTAGATTCAGACCGGCCTTTTGGAGATGGATATTTGGAGAAAGGCTGGGGAGACTGATTTTAGGAACATGGGGGACAGTGCCATTTATTTTCGGACTATTATTTTCAGATATCAAAAAAAAGTTATCCAACATTCCTTTACTGATGCTTTTGGGCATGCTTTTGTATGTAGTTGTTGTGGCAACAGCGAGCGTACGTCATGACTATTATCAAAGTGTTGCAATCCCCGCTATTGCCTTGGTTTTGGGGTTAGGCCTAAAGCAAATGCTGAAGTCAAAAACCTCCGGAATTCTATTTATTTTTTGTACGTTTATGATGCTGGGAATGAGTTTTTATATGGTAAGGGATAACTATCAGATAAATCATTACGAATTTGTAGAGGTTGGAAATATAGTTGATCAAAGCATTGCTAAAGACGCACGAGTAATTGCTCCTGATAACGGGAATACTGTATTTTTGTATTATACAAAGCGGTTTGGATGGCCTGTTTTGGAAGAATCGATAGATGATGTAATTACAAAAAAGGGCGCAGACTATTTCGTTTCCGTTAATAAAAATGATACCGACACAACAAACTTCAAAAAGCGGTTTGAAACTTTTAAAGAGGGTGGTAACTATATAATTTTAGATCTTCACAGGCCTATTAAATTATGAAAATATTGATGCTTGTGCCATTTTTGCCTAATACTTCCATGTCTGGAGGGCAGACAAGGTGGTACAACATTATAAAGTATTTGTCTTTAGAGCACGAAATTACGCTATTTTCACTGATTAAAGATGAGAGTGAGCGCAGGTTTATACCGGAGCTCCAGAAATACTGCAAAAAAGTGGAGGTATTTAAACGTCCCAAGTCTCCTTGGACTGTAAGAAATTTATTGTTAACTTGTTTTTCTTTCTACCCGCTTTTGGTTATCCGCAATTGGTCTCCTAAGGTCAAAAAAGCTATTTCGGAGGAGTTAAGGCGGGAAAAATACGATTTAATCCACACCGAGGCATTTTATGTTATGCCGCATTTACCCAAGAGCGATATCCCGAGCATTTTGGTTGAACAAACAATCGAATATTTAGTTTATAAACACTATGTAGATACAGAGGTGCCAGTAATTTTGAAGCCATTTTTTATGGTTGATATTTTAAAACTTCGTTTTTGGGAACTTCATTTTTGGAGAAAGACGAACCGGTTGGTCGCGGTTTCAGAGGAAGACAAGAAAGTTATGCAAAAATTAATCCCTAACATAAAAGTTGATGTTATCCCAAATGGTGTTGACGCGGTACATTTCGCATCCAAAAAAATGAATAAAAAAAAGCCCGCAAGAGTTATGTATGGCGTTACCAACTTTGAATGGCTGCAAAATGTAGAGGCTGTGGATACACTCATAAATGAGGTCTGGCCTGCGATTCATATAGCTTTGCCTGCGGTAAAGCTGTGGATCGTGGGAAGGTTGATACCAAAAAGATTAATAGAACTTTCAAAGCAAAGAGAGGATGTTGAAATTACAGAATCGATAGCCGATGTCAGGGATGCTTACGCCTCGGCATATCTAATGGTGACCCCAATCCGAGGATCCGGAGGTACAAGATTAAAAATTTTAGAGGCCATGGCAGCGGGGCTTCCAATAGTTTCAACAAATGTGGGAGTAGCAGGACTTGGCTTAACAAACAATAAACATGTATTAATTGCGGATGACCCGCAAAGCCTTGCTCATTTGGCTATAAGTCTATTAAAAAAACCTAAACTTGCCCAAAAAATTGGTCTTGAGGGTCAAAGGTTTATTAAATCCCATTACGACTGGAAGTCAATCGTGGCCATACATAATAGAATTTACAATGAAATATAATTTAAGCATAGTAATAGTTAGCTTTAATACAAAAAATTTATTAGATGAGTGTTTAAGGTCGCTACTTAAACTTACAAAGGAAATTCGATTTGAGATTATAGTTTCAGACAACGCTTCGGATGATGGAAGTGTAGAACTGGTTAAGAAAAAATATCCCAAAGTCAGATTAATAGAAAATAATGCAAATTTAGGATTCGCTGCGGGGAACAATAAGGCAAGAAATGTTGTAAAAGGGGAATATGTGCTCTTTTTAAATTCAGATACCCAAGTACCCCCAAATACTCTTAAGCAGAGTATTCAATTTTTAGAAAAAAACTCTGATGTTGGTGCTATGACTTGTAAATTAATATTACCCTCAGGAGAACTTGACAAGGACGCCAGACGGAAATTTCCCACTCCGTGGATATCCTTTAAGAGACTTTTTTTACACGCGACAAGTGAATATTGGTATGAAAAGGTTGACCCCAATACAATTCAGGAAGTAGACACAATACAGGGAGCCTTCTTTTTAACAAGAAAAAAAATATTAGATGAAGTTGGCTGGTTTGATGAAAGATATTTTTTAGATGCAGAAGATATTGATCTTTGCTGGCAGATTAAGCAGAAAGGGTACAAAATAATTTATAATCCCAAAGTATCAATTTTGCATGTAAAAAAAGCCTCAAAAAGAAATATCCGTAGCTCGAGCGTTATAAGCGGGCTAAAAGCCATGGAACTTTTTTACAAAAAGAATTTTTGGAGTGAGTATCCGATTTGGATCAACTACACAGTTTTAGCAGGAATAAAATCTCTTTGGTTAATAAGGGCACTAAAAATTAAAATAGGTTTATGAAAATATTAATTGACGCAAGATTTTGGGGACTTGAAAATTCAGGACTCGGCCGCTACACAATGAATTTGGTTGATAATCTCATCACGTTAGATAATATAAATAATTATACTATTTTGCTTCGCAAGAAGTACTTTAATCTATTAAATTTTCCTTCTAATTGGGAAAAAATACAAACTGACTTTAAACATTATACTGTTGCAGAACAAATTAAATTACCAAAAATAATTTCTACCCAAAAGTCAGACATTGTTCACTTTCCACATTTCAACATCCCAATTTTTTATAAAGGCAAATTTGTAATTACGATTCACGACTTAATAATGCATAAGTTTAGAGGGACAAAAACTACAACGCTGCCGGCGCCATTATATCTGTTAAAGCGTAGCGCTTATTTATATGCTTTCTCAAATGCTGTTAGAAGGGCTGAAAAAATAATAGTACCTAGCGATTTTGTTAAACAGCAATTACAAAAAAGCTATAAGCTTTCTGAAGATAAAATAAAAGTAATTTATGAAGGCGTTGATCAAAGGCCGAAGCTAACAACTTCAAGACTAAGTGTACTTAAAAAATATAATTTACACAGCCAATATTTTATTTATACAGGTAACGCTTATCCACATAAAAATTTAAGTCGTGCCCTAGAGGCAATAGTTGAACTTAATAAAAATTCTCGCCAAAAAATTCTATTTGCAATAGTTTCTTCCAGAAACGTGTTTACTAAAAGACTGGAAAAAATAATAAATGATTTAAATGCAAAAGAATTCGTAAAATTGCTAGGTTTTGTACCCGATAATGAACTAACTCTTCTTTATAAGGAATCACTGGGTTTTGTTTATCCGTCTTTAATGGAAGGATTTGGGTTGCCAGGGCTTGAGGCAATGGCTGCAGGAACATTACTTTTGGGGTCTGATATTCCAGTATTTCGGGAAATTTATAAAAAAAATATAGTTTACTTTAATCCATACGATTACACCGCAATAAAAAAAGCTATGCAATCAGTGCTTGAATTAGACGATAAGACAAGAGAAGGAGTGATTGAAAACGGGAGAAAATTTGTAAAAAATTATTCTTGGAGTAAAATGGCGCAACAAACTTTGAAAGTTTATGAAACTGCCTTATCGCAATAATTGTTTTGTACCAAAAGAAAAATTAACTAAATATTTACTTAATCCAAGACATGCTCGAGGTAAAGACAAAGCAAGATTCTTTACACGAATGGGTTTTAACGAGGAGGAGTATGAGCTTCTCGAGAAAGAGTTGATTAGTTTAGCTAGGAAAAACGAAGTAATGAAAATTCGCGACTCTGAATCTCAAATGAAATACGATATTAAAGGGATAATTAAAACTCCGACAGGAAGGGAGGTTAGTATAACGACTGTTTGGGCAATTGATAGAGGAAAAAGAAAGCCTAGATTTATTACTGCATATCCGCTAGAAAGAAAAAAGTTTGGTAAGAGTGTATAATAAGAATATGAAAATTAATGAACTTGATAATGTAGCATTAACGCACGATATAAAGGATTACGGCTTGTCTGCGGGAACCGTAGGTACTGTGGTTCATAAATACATTGATGCGAAGGCTTTTGAAGTTGAGTTTATGGATGCCGTGGGTACAACAGTTGGGGTAATAACCTTGAAGCCAGACGATATCAGACCGCTAAAAAAGAACGAAATGCTTTATGCACCACCTCAGCATCTGTAAGGCTTAGTAAATTTGTTACAATGCTTCAAATGAAAGTTGCGCTGGTGTATGATCGGGTTAATAAATGGGGTGGGGCAGAGAGAGTGCTTTTAGCATTAAACGAACTTTTTCCTGATTCCCCTCTTTATACTTCAGTTTATTCCCCAAAAAATGCGCCCTGGGCGAAAGTTTTCCCAAAAGTGATCCCCTCTTACTTACAAAAATTGCAATTTGCTCAATCTCGCCATGAATTTTTTCCTCTTTTAATGCCTCATATTTTTGAAAGTTTTAATTTTGAAAATTACGATCTTGTGATAAGTATAACCAGCGAAGCCGCTAAAGGAATAATTACAAAAGGTAAGACAAAGCATATTTGCTATTTGTTAACTCCCACAAGATATTTGTGGAGCGGGAAGAATCAGTACTTTAAAAGTACTTTAATTAAACAAATCACCTCCCCTGCCCTATCATATTTAAAAAAATGGGACAAAATAGCAGCTCAAAGGCCAGATCAATTAATTTCTATTTCGAAAGTCGTTCAAAAAAGGGCTAAAAAATATTACAAACGTGACTCCCAAATTATTTACCCACCAGTTGATGTAGCAAAGTTTAAATCAGATGCAATATACAATATACAAAATACTAAATACTTTCTGGTTGTTAGTCGCTTAGTCCCATACAAAAAAGTAGATTTAGTCATAGAAACTTTTAATAAGTTGGGTTTGCCGTTAATAATTGTTGGTACTGGGAGCGAAGAAAAGAAGTTAAGGCAAAAAGCTAATAATAATATTAAATTTATGGGCCACGTAACTGATAAAAAACTGGCGAATTTATATAGAGCGTCAAAAGCTTTGATCTTTCCACAGCTTGAGGATTTTGGCATAACCGCAGTTGAAGCAATGGCTGTAGGAAAACCGGTAATTGCTTATAATAAAGGCGGAGCCCGGGATACGCTGATAGACGGAAAAACAGGCATTTTTTTTGATCAGCAAAAGTATGAAAGTTTGGCAGGCGCAGTTTCACGATTTGCCAAAATGAAATTTGATAATGCTATAATATCAACACATGCCCAGAAATTTTCGAAGCAAAGGTTCAAAAAAGAATTTTTAAGTGCCATAAATAAAAAAGTATGAAAATAATTATTTTTTGCGGAGGGTACGGAACACGGATGTGGCCCGCCAGCCGTAAATCATATCCGAAGCAATTCTATCCTCTTCTTGGCGGAAGGTCTTTTTTCCAAAATACAGTAGCTAGGTTCAAAAGAGAATTTGACGTTAATGACATAATGGTTTCGACAGAGCATCAATATGTAAAGTTTATTCACAAGCAGGCCCCAGAAATTTTAAAGAAAAATATAATCGCGGAGCCTCAGCGCAGGGATAGTTTTGGAGCAATAGCGCTTGTTACTGCCGTTGTTGAGAAAATGTACCCTGGCGAGGTTATGTTTTTTTCTTGGGCAGACCATATTATTGAAAAAGAAGGTTTATTTTTGAGAGCTGTAAAAGCAGCTTGCGACTATGCAGCAGAAACAGGCAGACCAGTATCGGTTAACCAGGAGCCTACTTATCCAAGTGTGCATAATGGCTGGCTTAAGTTAGGTAAAAACGGTATAAAATACAACTCTCTCGACCTTGTAGAGATTGAGCGATTTATTGAAAAACCAAACTTTACAACAGCCAAGAAGTTATTTAGATCAAAAGGCTATTTAATTCACACTGGCTATGGAGCCTGGAAATCAGATGTATTGCTCGAGTATTTTAAAAAATATTCTCAGCAAAATTATCCGGTAATAGAAAAAATAATGCGAGATTGGGGTACCGGGCAACAGGAGGCTACATTAAAAAAATATTACCCGGGCTTTGAAAAAGTTTCTATAGAATACGGGCTTTTTGAAAAAATCCCTAACCACGAGCGTCTAACTATAGCGCTTGAGATGGGGTGGAAAGATGCTGGTACGTGGGAATTGATGTATGAGGCTATGGCGAAAAAGGAAGACGAAACTATTGTGGAGGGTGGAGCCGAAGTGGAGCTTTTCCAATCAGAAAGAAACTTGGTTTTTGGTCCTAAAAATAAAATGATTGCTTTGGTGGGGGTGTCTAACTTAGTGGTTATTGATACGCAAGATGGTTTGTTGGTATGTGATTTGAGCAAAACAAAACATGTAAAGGACGTGTTTTCAAGTTTGGAAAGCACTAAGCCAAAGTACGTTGATTAAACAACTCATGTTATAATTCCCTGCCCAAAATGAATTACGAAGTTACTAAAAGACTTATTGACCTTGTCGGCTCGTTTTTTTTGCTAGGTTTGTTCTCCCCTATTCTTATTATTACAGCCATCGTGATTAAATTTACTTCCAAAGGCCCGGTTTTTGCCGATATTCCCAAAAGAGTAGGGAAAGACGGGCAGCTTTTTTACCCCTTTAAATTTCGTTCAATGATAGTTAACGCGTACGAACTTCTTCGCTCAGATCCAAAATTTAAAAAAGCCTACGAAGAACAACAAAAAAGTGGTTTTTATAAAATTAAAAATGATCCTCGTATTACTCCAATTGGTAAATTTATCCGTAAATATTCAATCGATGAAATGCCCCAACTTTTTAATGTAATTAAAGGAGAAATGAGCATAGTTGGTCCGAGGCCATACTATACGGAAGAATTAGATGTTCAACAAAAAAATTATCCGGAAACAAAAAAATTGGTAAGCGAGGTACTTACTGCAAAACCAGGAATTACTGGTTTCTGGCAAGTTTCCGGCAGAAGTGAGGTTACTTTTGACAAAAGAATTCAAATGGATGCGTATTATGCGCGTAAAAAATCAATACTGCTTGATATACTTATCCTTCTTAAAACCCCTTGGGTTATGATTAGCGGCAAAGGAGCTGTATAATATGAAAGATTTGATTATACCCCAAATAAAATTAGAAGAGGAGATAAGGCAAATTAAGCCAGTTACTGCTCCAGACCCAACAACTAAAGGGATTATGATTAACAAATTTATCAATAGAATTAGGCTTAAAAGAAAAAAGACCTGGGTAACCATAGCAGGAATAGTTACTTTGATATTTTTAATCTTACTTGTGATTCTTGTGTTGCCTGCAATTAGAGTATATAACGAGGCGAATTTACTCCGGGCCGACGCGACTGATTTACAGGTCGCTGTTGATTCACAGGATATTTCTAAGATTAAGGCCGAAATATTTGACATTAAAACCCATTTGGTAGCCTTTCAAGGCGCGTATAAATCCTTAGGCTGGATCCGTTTTATCCCTTTATTGGGCGTTTATTGGAAAGATGGCGACGCAGCAGTAAATGCTGGTTTACAAGGACTTGAAGCAGGCGAGATTTTAATAGCCACCGTTGAACCTTACGCTGATATTATTGGCTTTAGTGGAGGTTCAGTTCAGGCTTCTTCGGGAGAGGAATCTGCAAATGATAGAATTGAGTTTTTAATTCAGACGATACAAGAGATTGCTCCCAAAATGGATGTAATATCACAGAAGGCACAGAAGGCACATGAAGAACTCACTAAAATTGACCCAAGTCGTTATCCAGAGGAGTTTAGAGGTATAAAAGTAAAGCAAAAGCTCACAGAGGTTTTGGATATGGCTGAGCAAGGTACTAAAATGCTTGCGGATAGTAAGCCCTTAATTGAGCAAGCGCCTTATTTACTTGGTATTGACGGCACAAGAACTTATTTACTTTTGTTTCAAAATGATAAGGAATTGCGTCCCACCGGAGGATTTATCACAGCGTATTCAATAGTTAAAGTCACTAAAGGCAAGCTTCAACCCGTGTCCTCAAGTGATATATATAGTTTGGATGCCCGTTATACTAAAATTATACAGGCCCCTGATCCCTTGGCTTTATATCTTAAAGGTCCTTACACGCTTTCAAAAACATTATTTTTGCGGGACATGAATTGGGAACCTGATTTTAGAACCAGCATGGAACTTTTTTATTCTGAGGCAAAAAAAGCAGGAATGATAGAGGTTGACGGCATTATTGCAGTGGACACGCAGGTGGTTGTAAATATTTTGGATGCTCTGGGAGAGATTGGAGTGCCCGGATTTGGTAATTTTAGTACTAAAGTAGAACCCAAATGTGATTGTCCTCAAGTGATTTATGCGCTTGAGGATTATGCAGATGTCGAAGGTCCTGTGGTTTGGAGTGAAAACACCGGTGAAATTGTGTTTGCACCGAAAAATTATGGCAAAAATCGAAAAGAAATTGTAGGGCCGTTGATGAATTCTGTTTTAAGTAATGCCCTAGGTCAGCCTAAAGAAAAATTGCCTGATTTATTTGAAGCTGCGTGGAATTCAGCAATCGAGAAGCATGTTTTGGTTTATATGACCGATGAAAAATCGCAAACGGCAGTAGAAAAGTTTAATATGGCAGGCAGGATTTCAGAGTTTGAAGGGGATTATTTGCATATAAACGATGCAAATTTGGGAGGAAGAAAATCCAACCTCTATGTCACCCAGGAAGTACATCAAAGTTATGAAGTTGGTGAAAGTGGAGATATTGAAAAAACAGTTGAAGTAACTTATAAGAATCCAAAAGCTTACGATGGTTGGCTTAATTCAGTATTACCTAACTGGACAAGAATTTACGTGCCAAAGGGATCGGAATTGATTTCTATGGAAGGGTTCGAAGATAAGTATGATCCTTATGAAGAATTTGGTAAAACCGTGTTTACTGGAGGATTTTTAGTTCGCCCTCAAGGGGTAAGTAAAATTACAGTTAAGTATAAGCTGCCTTTTAAGGCAAATAAAAATTTAAGTTTGTTAATCCAAAAGCAACCAGGGACAGGCTCCCCTCTTTACATAACCACAATGGGCAAAAAAGAAGATGAGTTCTTTTTAACAACTGACAAAGAGATAAGATTGGGTTTGTAAGCTTCATTATGTTAAAATAGTCTGTCCAATTGGTTGCTTAGGAGGCTAAAGTGTTTCGTGTACGTAGTCGTCCATTGGGTTACTTTATTGGTTTAATGTTTGGGATCGAGGCAACGCTGTACTTCGTTGAGTCATACCAAAGGCAAGTCCCTTGGAACTGGCTTGTTGCAGCCAATCTGATCCTTTTGATGCTTATTGTTATCAAGCTTGTTAACAGGCGGGCTAATTTGAGTCGACTTGTGGATGGGGCCATACTTGGTCTTGTTTTCTCGCTGGTGTTGCCACTGGCCGTTTTTGTAATAAGGCAGTTTTGATCCCACGGGGGTCCAATAGTAATTTTATTGGCCCCCAAGGTTTGTTTTTGATATAAAATACTTCTTGATGGCAATAACTTATTCTTCAGAAGCGATAGTTTTAGGAAAAAGAAATTACGGTGAGGCTGATAAAATAATTTCTGTTTTTAGTAAACACAAAGGCAAAATATTTTTAATGGCCAAAAGTGCCCGTAAACCGTCAAGCCGTAAACGGGGACATTTGGAAGTATTTAATGTAATCCGCTTTAGCGCAATTGAAACTAAGTCGCTAGATATTTTCAGTGAAGCACAGGTTACCGAAAGCTTTGAAGAAATTAAAAAAGATTTAAAAAAGACCTCGGTAGCGTATTTCTTTTTGGAAGTCATAGGCAAGTTAACCCGAGAAAATGAACCACATGAGGATATTTATTATATTCTATTTAATTCACTTAATAACTTAATAACTTCAAGTAACTTAAAACAGCTACGTAAGCAATATATTAGAGACATTTTAGTTACTTTAGGTTTTTGGCCGCAAAATTTGGCATTGGATAACCCCGATAAAGTGCTGGAGGATATTGCCGAGCGCCAATTTTCATCTATCCGAGTAGGCAAAAAAGTTTTAGAATAGCACCCAATGGCCAATACAATTATCTGCCCTCATTGTAAAAGACAAGTAGAACTTTCTGAGGCGTTGCAACATGAGTTAACCGAGAAAGCCTCGTTGGAAATTGAAGACCTCAAAAAAACTATTCAAGAAAAAGATAAGAAAGTTCAAGAGATGAGAGATAGGGAACTTGAGCTTCGTGAGGAAAAGAGAAAACTTGAAACTGCCAAAAAAGAAATGGGCTTGGAGCTAGCACGCCAATTGGATGAAGAAAAGAAAAAATTGGAAGATCAAGTTTTGAAACAAGCTGCAGAAGATCATCGGTTAAAAGATTTAGAAAAAGAAAAGACTATAAATGATTTAAAAAATCAGCTGCAAAAAGCTTTGCGAAAAGCACAACAAGGGTCACAACAAACTCAGGGAGAGGTGATGGAGCTTGATTTGGAAGAACTTTTAGCCGATGCGTTTTCAAACGATGAAATTTTACCCGTTGGAAAAGGGGTTAGGGGAGCTGATATTAAGCAAGTTGTTCGAAGTCCTAAGGGCTATATTTGCGGTGTAATTTTGTGGGAAATTAAGCGCACCAAAGCCTGGTCCGATGGCTGGGTAACAAAACTTAAAGAAGACTTAAGGGCAGAGAAAGCCAATGTGCCTGTAATAGTAAGCATAGAAACACCCAAGGAAGCAGAAAGCGGGATGGGAGTTAAGGATGGCGTTTGGGTGGTCAAATACCCGCTTGTATTGGCTCTAGGGAGCTTGCTTCGTAAAAGTTTACTAGATGTAGGCTATGAAAAGGCTGTGTCTTTAAATCGTGGCAAAAAGGCTGATATTTTGTATGAATATGTAACAGGGCACGAGTTTAGGCAGCAGGTCGAGGCTCTTGCCGAGAGTTATCATGAAATGCAGGAGCAGCTAGAAAAAGAAAGGATTGCGATGCAGCGTCAATGGAAAGCTCGCGAAATGCATATTAGAAAAATGATTGGAGCAACGGCTGAAATGTATGGGTCAATGCAAGGCTTAGTGGGCTCCTCAATGCCTCAAGTTAAGGGATTGGAAATGATGGAGTTGGAGAGTGGGGAGTAAGTAGTATAATGAATTTATGAAGAAAAGAATGATTACAGACGAGGATATCAAAATATTAATTGGCAGATTTAGAGAAATTTTTTATGATAAGCAAGAATCAGAGGAAATGATGAGAAAAGTTGTACGTGAGGAGACTAGCCACCTACCCTCAAAGGATGAATTTTATGAAGAAATGGGAAAGTTATACAAAAGACAAAACGACCAGGAAGAAGAAATAGACCTATTAAATCATAGAGTATCAAAACACACTGATCATATTGATACAATCTCCAAGCACTTAAATCTCTCAATTGAAGACTAAAATTTCCACGATTCACATCACTGTATCAAAATTATTATTAAGCTTTGGAGTTATTATGTTCTAGAACAGAGTAACAAGAGAAAAAGAGGGGATTTTGTCAGGACTGACTAGTCCCCTCTTTGTATGTGGTGTTAGGCTGGTAATTCCCCGCCAGGTTGGCGAGTCATATAGACTCTTCTTTCGTAAGCCGTGGCGCAAACCCCAGCAAGGCTGTAGCCCTCAGAACTAAGAAGATCCAACGCTGCGCTCTCGTTCGCTACAGATAGGCGGAAGCCATGTGGACCGCTAATTGAACACTCGAAAACATCATCTTCATCATCGCTATATGTGGTGATGATTACTACAATTTGTTCCGTAGGCATAATCGCCTCCTATATTTAAACACCTATAGTATTATATCACAATATATCATTTAAATCAATTGGGATTCGTCATATAATAGCTTGATATGGATAAGATGGAAAAGATAGTTGCGCTTTGTAAACGCCGGGGATTTGTTTATCCCAGTTCTGAAATTTATGGAGGAATAGCGGGATTTTGGGATTATGGCCCAACTGGAGTTGAACTTAAAAATAATATTAAAAGAGAATGGTGGAAAGATATGGTTCAAAAAAGGGATGATATAGTTGGCCTTGATGCCTCAATAATTATGAATCCTCAAGTCTGGGTTGCCTCCGGCCACACCGAAGGTTTTTCCGACCCTCTAGTTGAGTGCAAAGTTTGCCATAAGCGAATTAAAGCTGACGATGCAGAGCTGGTCAAAGCTCATGAAGAGCAACATCAAGGCAAAGTCTCATGGACTGAAGCGAAGATGTTTAATTTACTCACCGAAGTTTATTTAGGCATAACTGAACCCAAACAGAAAGCTTATTTACGCGGAGAAATCACTCAAGGGGTATTTGTAAATTTCCAAAATGTTGTTGACTCAAACAGAGTTAAGATCCCTTTTGGAATTGCACAAATTGGGAAAGCATTTCGAAACGAGATAACTCCAGGCAATTTTACTTTTCGTTCAAGAGAATTTGAACAAATGGAGTTAGAATTTTTTGTAAAACCTGACGAGGGGGAATCCAAAAAGACTTTTGAATATTGGAAGGAAGAGAGAGTAAGTTGGTATAAAAAATTTGGGATTAAAGAAGAAAATGTCCGTTTCCAGGATCACGATAAGGCACATCTTGTGCACTATGCCCGATATGCAACCGATATTCAATATCGTGCACCATTTGGGTGGAGCGAGTTTGAAGGAATTCATCACAGAGGTGACTGGGATTTGGGAAGGCACAATCTTAAATATAAAGATCCAATCACTGGGGAGGAATACACGCCTTGGGTAATTGAGACATCGGGAGGGGTAGACCGCGCTACATTATTTTTCCTGCTTGATGCATACAGCGAAGAAAATGATAGAGTTATACTTAAACTTCATCCCAAGCTTGCTCCCTTTAAGGCAGCAGTTTTTCCCCTTTTGGCAAATAAACCTGAATTAGTAGAGAAGGCGCGGTTGGTCTTCGACAAGCTCAGACTCTCGTTTCACTCGACTTGGGATGACAGAGGAAATATCGGCAAGCGGTATGCTTCTCAGGATGAAATAGGCACGCCCTTTTGTATTACTGTGGATTTTCAAACGTTGGAGGACTCGACAGTAACAGTCCGCGACCGCGATACTGCAAAACAAGAACGCGTATCAGTTGACAAACTGCAAGAATATATACAAAATAAATTAGAGTGAAACGTTATCTGCCAATCATTTTATTTTTAATCGGACTTTTATTTTTTGGTGGTGTTATTGCTTTTGTAAAATCCAGAGGGAGTACCTCTCAAACTACTGAAGAGGAATCAGTTGCAGAGCTTCCAATGTCACAGCGTCCTTTTACTTCTCTATCTCCTACCAAAATTGCTGCTAATGGTAATTATGGGCATTGGTTGACACTCAACATTAAAAATATAAACGTACCTGGGGCTAAAACAGTGGAGTATTTACTCGAATACACAATTGAAGATGGGAGAACACAAGGCGTTCCTGGCCAAGTGGAGTTAAAAGGGCAGGATATCCAAAGGGATTTACTTTTGGGTTCGGAATCCTCAGGCAAATTTACATATGACAAGGGAGTGGAAAAGGGTAAACTGACATTAAAATTTAGAGATAGTAAAGGTAAGCTCATAGGTAAACTCTTAACCGATTTTCACTTGCAAACTAACACAACCGAAATAACCTCAGTGGACGGCAGTTATAAAGTAACGCTGCCTAAAATTATAAAGGGAGTGTATTTTGTAACCATGAAGACTTTTGGTGGGGACGAAAATTATCACATTTTTGCTTCAGACGGTAAAACCTACGAATAAGTATCCTTCGGTTATTCTTTGTCTTGACGACTCTGTGAAAATACTTCAAACTGGTACTTACCTGCCCGCAATAGCACAAAGCTATGCTTTGGCAGGCGGGCCTATAGATGATACACGAGCCAGTATTAGTTAGAGAGGTTTTGGAGAATTTAGATTTTGCACATTCAAAAACGGTAAAGATAATTGATGCGACAGTTGGAACCGGAGGACACAGTGAGTATTTTTGTAAAGCTGGAGCACAAATTTTAGGGATTGATGCAGATTTGGACATGTTAGAAATTGCCAAGAAGCGACTTGAAGTAGCCTGCCCTGGTCACTTCAGATTAGTAAGGGGTAATTTCGCGCAAATTGATCAAATTGCTAAGGATAATAATTTTGGGCAGGTGGATGCCATATTGTTTGACCTAGGGATTTCATCGGTTCACTATTCTGATATTCAAAGAGGTTTTTCTTTTGAAAACCCAGATGAACCTTTGGACATGCGACTTGATCCAAGTTTCCAAAACGTAACTGCAGCTGATCTTCTAAATGCTCTGGATGAGACAAAGCTTAAGAGTTTATTTGAAATAATATTTGATCCTGGGTTAGCAAGAATTGTTGCCAAGAAGGTGATCAAACTGCGTTCTCAAAAGGCATTTGAAAAAGTTAAGGATGCAACTGTAATTACTTACCAGAAAGCGAAATTATTTTTAGCGTTGCGGATTGCAGTCAATACCGAGCTTGAAAATATACCAGTCTCTTTAACTAAAGCCTGGGGTTTACTTAAAATCGGAGGTAGATTGCTAGTTATTAGCTTTCATTCAATGGAGGACAGAATCGTTAAAAGAGCTTTGCTTGATCTAGTAGAGGCAAAAACAGCAAAATTAATAACTAAAAAACCAATTATGCCCGGACTTGATGAGTTAAATAAAAATCCAAGAGCCAGAAGCGCAAAGCTTTGGATATTGGAGAAGTAAAATATATGAAAAACAAATTTATTATTATGCTGCCGTTGGGCTTACTCTTTAGCTTAAATGTGTTTTTGTCCATTGGTTCCTCAAGCCAAGGAGCCCAAATAATTGATGTGGAACGCAAAATTAAAATACTAGAAGATGAAAACAGACAGCTTACTCAAACTCTGGTAATTAAGACTTCACTTACAAAAGTTTCTGAAAGAGTCGAAGAGCTAAATTTAGTAAGGCCAACACAAGTAGTGTATCTTAATAAATCTGACACTTTTGCAAAATTGCCTTAAAATTTCTTCATGGAGATAGAAACAAGGCTTGTAATTATTAAATACTTGTTTGTATTGATGGGCGTTGTACTTTTAATTAGGCTTTTTTATTGGCAAGGATTAATGGCCAGCGAACTTTCAGAGCAAGCCCGAGCTCAGCACCAAAGTAGTAATCAAATACTGGCTCCAAGAGGAAATATTTTATCCCAAGATAACACTTGGTTGGCCGCCAGCCAGGAGGCTTGGCTGTTGTTCGCTTCAAAACCTGAGTTAAAAGAGGATACCAAAACCATCGCGGTAAAATTAGCGCCCTTGCTTGGTGAGGAAAAAGAGCGGATTCAATCTCTTCTTGATAGACCTGAGGCGGTTTGGATTCCCATTAAACACAAAATAAGCACTGAAATCAAAAAAAATATTCAAGCGATGGAGATCGCAGGGATAGGATTTGATAAACAGGAAATGCGTGTTTATCCAGAAGGCTCTTTGTCGGCCCAGCTTTTGGGGTTTGTGGGAAAGGATGAGGAAGGTAACGATAAAGGCTATTTTGGTCTGGAGGGGCAGTATGACCTTCCCCTTTCCGGAAAACCTGGGTATCTCCAAAGGGAAGCTGATGCAAGGGGTGCCCCGATTATATTTGGGGATTCTAAAGAAATTTCGGCTGTAGGAGGGGCTGATTTGGTAACTCATGTAGATAAAACCATACAGCTTGTGGTTGAGCAGAAATTAAAACAAGGACTAGAAAAGTATGGCGCAATTAGCGGAAGTGCCGTTGTTATAGACCCAAAAACAGGAGGAGTAATGGCAATAGCCTCGTTTCCTTCTTATGATCCTTTCAAATATTACGACTTTACAGATGAATTATTTAAAAATCCTGTAATATCTGATACCTTTGAGCCCGGATCGGTATTTAAGCCAATTGTTATGGCTTCAGGGCTTGATGCGGGAGTGATAAATCCCGAGACTGTATGTGATATTTGTCATGGCCCTTATAAGGTCGACAAATATTTTATTGAAACATGGGATCAAAAATATTATGCAAATTCTACAATGACTGATGTGATTTTGCATTCTGACAATGTAGGCATGACATATGTAGGAAATAAACTTGGTGCAGAGAGGTTATATGATTATTTAGATAAATTCGGATTTGGGGGCTTAACTGGAATTGATCTTCAAGGGGAAGCTAACCCCAGACTGCGCAAGAAGGGCACCTGGAACGTCGTAGACACAGCTACAGCTGCCTTTGGTCAAGGAGTGGCAGTAACTCCTATACAAATGGTCAAAGCAATCGCAATTATTGCTAATAAAGGGATGAATGTAGAGCCAAGAGTGGTTGATAAAATAAAAGGCCTGGGCTGGGAGCAGGATTTGCCCCAGTCTCAAGAAAAACGTGTAATTTCAGAAACTGCTGCAAACCAAGTTACAAAAATGATGATTCAGGCAGTTAAAAACGGTGAGGCTAAATGGGCAGTTCCCAAGGGCTTTAATGTTGCCGGCAAAACTGGTACCGCTCAGATTCCCCTTCAAGGGCATTATGACGCCGAGAAAACAAATGCCAGCTTTGTAGGCTTTGCGCCACCATCAGACCCTAAATTTGTGATGTTTATAACCTTAAAGGAGCCAAAAACCTCACCCTGGGCTTCAGAAACTACAGCACCCCTTTGGTTTAGCATAGCAAAAGAAATGTTTCCATACTTAGGCATCCAGCCAGGAGATTAATAGTTTGGTATAATAATTTTTGATGCGTTGTCGATAATTTTATCTGGATTTTTGCTTAAATTTGGGTTAATATCCAATATTTTTCTCCAGTATTTTGAATCTCCAAAGTACCTTTTTGCTAAGAAAATAGGAGTTTTTTGTGTATTTGCGTTGTTAACCTGATATATAAATTCTTTTTTGAATTGTTTTAAATTTTTATCAAATTCAGGCTTAAATACCATATCTTTAAGCTGATTTTTTGTAAGATCTCTAACTTCAAAGTGTAAATGAGGCTCGGTATACGCTTCCCCAGTATCCCCAGACAATCCGATTAATTGACCTTTTTTAATTTTATCAGCCATTTCTACTGAGAATTTACTTAAATGAGCATACAAAATAATTATATTTCCGTGCCTTGTGCCGATAACATTACCCATCCCTTTATGAAATTCTTTTCTAACAACAATTCCATTGTATGAGGCATATACTTTTATGCCAATTGGGCATCCAAAATCAATACCAGGGTGTAGGTTATCAAAAAGTGCATAAAAATTTTTACGCAGATGGTGATTTGTATTATCTTGTCCAAAAGGCTGAGTAATAACTGGATCAGGCACCGGGATAGAGAGAGTCATTCAGCTATTTTATCAAATTAACTCAAAAATTGCATTGGTTTGATATAATAAGTGTTGTTATAAATCCTTAATAAATATGGACAAGGACAGAGATATTTACTTGGTACGACATCTTCCAACTGAAATGAATATAAGCGGGGGGTTTATGGGTCGAGAATTTGACCCTCCAATAGTTGATCAAGAAATAGAAGGTTTTCAGGAAAAAATAACCGCTTTAATGCCATCTATGAGTTTAGATTCTGTTAGTTTTTACTCCAGTCCTGCGCTGCGATGCAGACAAACTTCAGAAATTTTGCAAAAGACTTTAAATATAGGCGATTCATACATAAAACTAGTACCTGACTTAGTAGAAACTGATTTTGGTGAAGCAACAGGTTTGACCGTTAAACAAATTAGAGAAAAGTTCCCCGAGGTTCATGAAGCTTGGATAAATGATATGAGTAGAGTCGCTTATCCAGGAGGAGAAACATATCAACAAGTTCAAGAAAGAGCGTGGAATGCACTACAGGAAATAATAAGAGAAACAAAAGACGACTCCTCAGTTTTTATTTGTTCTCATGTTGATGTGATTAAGATGACTCTGTTTAAAGCCTTTGAAATACCTATTTCTCAGAAAAAGTTTTTTGTAATTCCAAACGGTGGAATTTGTACACTAGTTTTACAAAGTAATGAATTAAAGTTTAAACCTTATAGATAATGAATATAAAAGTTAAAGGTGGACAGATTCTTTCAGGGGAGCTAATCCCATCAGGCAGCAAAAATTCCACAGTTGCATTGATCCCCGCAACCATACTCTTTGATAAACCAGTTACACTTCAAAACGTCCCTGAAATTACTGATGTGGCAAGATTGGTTAAAATTTTAGAAAAACTGGGTAGTAAAATCGTTTGGGATAAAAAACAAAAATCTCTGAAGATCGATAATAGCAAACTTAGGTTTGAGGATTTAGATAAAGATGATCTGGGGAATATGAAGGGGACGTCTCTTTTATGGGGACCGATGTTGGCCAGATTTAAAAAAGTTCATTTTACCAACCTCCCCGGAGGATGCACGCTAGGTGCCAGACCGTTGGGTCCTCAATATGATTCTTTTGAAGCACTTGGGGTAAAAGTAAAAAACGGTTCACAAAGTGCAAAAATGGATGCCACAAATGCAAAAGCTACTGAAGTATGGCTTCCTGAAATGAGTCCAACCATAACAGAAAATATATTGATGTTGGCAACTTCGCTTAAAGGCACAACTAAAATAGTTGGTGCAGCTTCAGAGCCTCAAGTGCAGGATCTTTGTGAATTTTTAATTGACTGTGGCTTAAAGATTGAAGGAGTTGGCTCAAGTATATTAAAAGTTTCTGGGGGCAAAAATTTAAAAGCTGTTGATCACCAAATTTATAGCGATCACTATGAAATTGCTACATTTTTAGCGATGGCAGCAGCAACAGGAGGTGAGCTAAAAGTAAACAATGCTTTGCCACACTTATTTAATCACATTAATTATATTTTTAGTAAATTTGGGGTCAACATAACTTATAAAGGGACAACAGCTTATGTTAAAGCCAATCAAAAACTTAAAGTTGATAATCATGACAATTCAGCGTTAATTGTAAGAGCGCAACCATGGCCTTCTCTTCCTGTTGATTTACTCCCCATATTTATTCCCTTAGCCCTAGCTGCAAAAAATGGACAGGTTTTGTTTCATAACTGGATGTATGAATCGGGACTATTTTGGACATCGGAGTTAACTAAAATGGGAGCCAATATAATAATGTGTGACCCCCACAGGGTTATAGTAACTTCTGGAAATAAGATACATGCTGCAGAACTTGAAGCCCCTTATATAATTAGAGCCGTTGTAGCCATGGTCATGGCAGCAATGATAGCTGAAGGTGAATCAACAATATTAAATGCTGATGCCCTATACCGCGGCCACCCCCACTTTTCTGAAAATTTGATTAGCCTTGGTGTAAAAATTGAAGAAGTATCCTAAATAAATAGCATGACTGTAAATAATTTTTTCTTAAGTTTTGTTCGTGCCTTATTCCTAGGTATTAAAGAATTAAAAGCCAAAATTATACTTCACAAATTAAATAAGCAAGAATATTTCGTGAATAAGCATCCGGTGTATATAAATCAGCGACAAAAAGGTGTTGATACTTATTGGTCAAAAAGGATTTGTGCCATTGCCTCACTTCAAATGGCGATCGAGACTTTGACAAAGAGGAAAATTAAAACGCTAGATTTAGTTAACGGATGTCTTGCTTTTGGTGGATATGACATAGTTACAGATACTGGTTGGTACCACTCTTCCTTGGTTGAAGCAGCAAAAGGGTATGGAATAAATGCCCAAAAATATAGATTTTTTGGATTAAATTCACAGGCGATAAGTATAGTTAATGGTGATTTTGTATTAAGTTCTTTAGAAAGTCCAAACGGAGGCCACATGATACTTTTGTATGGAGTAAGGATAGATGACAATCACAACGTAGAGGGTTTTTGGGCTCATGACCCTGGGGATTATAAACCACTACGTAAGAATATATTTTTGACCAGCAAAGAATTTTTACAAAGAACTAAATTTCAAGGTATTACAATTCATGGATAATAGGAAAAACATAATAGTCTTAATGGGAGGCCGGTCGCCTGAGCATGAAATTTCATTAATTTCGGGTAAGGAAGTAGTAAGGAATTTAGACACTAAAAAATATAATGTAAACACTTTTGTAATTAAAAAAGATGGAAAAAATTGGCAAAAACTTTTGCCAAAATTACATGCTACAGACTTAGTTTTTATTGCCATGCATGGGCCATATGGAGAAGACGGAACAGTACAGGGGTTGCTTGATTTGGCTGGTGTGAAATATACTGGCTCAGGGGTGTTAACAAGTTCCCTGACAATGGATAAAAATATGACCCGACAGCTTTTGTCAGTGCATTCTATTCCAATGCCCAAGTCTGTGGCTATAGCTAAAAATGATAAAAACGTAAATTTTAGTCAAGTTTTAGGAAAATTTCCATATTTTGTAAAACCTAACAATCAGGGTTCGTCTGTCGGTATGTCAATTGTGAGAAAAAAAAGTGAATTGAAAAAAGCAATTACAAATGCTTTTAAATATAGTGATACAGTTTTGGTAGATGAGTATATTAAAGGCAAAGAAATAACCTGCGCAATTTTGGGAAATAAAAAGCCAGAAACCCTGCCACTTGTCGAAATTATTCCAAAGGCTGAATTTTTTGATTATGATTCAAAATATTTGAGAGGGGGAGCGCAGGAGATTGTACCAGCCAGAATTAGTGAAAAGTTAACTAAGCAAATCCAAACTTTGGCTATCAAAATTTATAAAATCATGGGATGTAAAGGCTTTGCCAGAGTAGATTTTATTTTAAGAAATGATACTGTTCCCCTATTTTTGGAGGTAAATACAATTCCAGGTCTGACGCCTATGTCACTTTTTCCTAAAGCGGCTAAGAGTGCCGGAATATTATTCCCCGAGTTAGTAGATAAAATTATTAGCAATGCACTTTTTTAAAAAATATATTTATCATCCAGTCAAAAACCTTGTTGCGAAATATTATTTGCATCTGTTACAAAAATTGTTTGGTCTAAAAGTTATTGCTATTACCGGAAGTGCTGGTAAAACTACAACTAAAGAAATGATATCTTCAATATTAAAATTGCAAGGCAAGGTAATATCGAGTTTTGCTAATATAGATCCCGTTTATAATATTCCAACAACAATACTTAAATGCCGTCCCGACACTAAATTTTTAGTTTTAGAAATGGGTGTTGAATTCCCAGGAGAGCTCGACTTTTATCTTTGGCTTGCCCATCCCAATATTGCAGTGATTACAAATGTTTATCCGACACATCTTTTATTTTTTAAATCAGTTGAAGGAGTATATAAGGAAAAAAGTAAAATAATAAGAAGGCTTGATTCAGATGGATTTGCTATATTGCCAGCAGAGAGTGAGTTTTATAGAAAGTTGGTAAGTTTAAATAAGGCTAAAGATATAAGTTTTGGTAAAAATGGTTTTGTAAATTCTCAAAATTTAAAAATAAATAAAGACTTTAAATCTGAATTTATTTTATACATAGGCAAAGAAAATATTAAAGTCACCCTGTCAGTCATTGGAGAGCAGTTTGTGCATAACGCATTAAGTGCCGCTGCCGCAGCACATGCTTTAGGGATAAGCATAATAAATGTCAAAAAAGGTTTGGAAAGTTTTTCTCCGGCCGAGCACAGAATGAAAGTGATTAAGCATAAAAGTGGGGCGATAATTATTGACGATGCGTATAATAATAATCCGGAAGCAGCCAAAGAAGCTATTAAAGTTTTTTCGCAGATTGCAAAGAGTAACAAAAAAATAATTGTTTTTGGAGATATGTTGGAACTTGGACCAGACGAAGACAAATATCACCAGGAGATTGCAAAATTAATATCTAAGTTGTCTATAGATAAATTTATTGGAGTTGGTAAGGCCACTCAAAAAATGAAAATTACAAAAGAATGGTTTGAAAGGCCTGAGGATGTTTATAAATCTTTAAGACCAATGCTCAAGAAAAATACTTATGTATTAGCTAAAGGGTCCCGCTCAATTGGGTTGGAAAAGTTAATTGAAAGATTGTATAACTAATAAGAATGAATGTGCGACAAAATGTGTCCTTGAAGGATTTGACCAGCTTTCATATAGGTGGGCCGGCGAAGTATTTTGTAGAGGTTGCCACCAAGGACGAATTACTTCAAGCTGCAAAATTTGCTAAAGATCAAAACATAAAAATTTTTGTGCTAGGGGAGGGCAGTAACGTATTAATATCAGACTCTGGGTTTGATGGGCTTGTAATTAAATTAAATAACAAAAATGTGGTATTTGAGCCACAAGGCGATTCCACATTAGTCGTGGCTGAAGCAGGCCTTAACTGGGGCCAGTTTGTAACACAAGCAATACAAAAAGGTCTACAAGGAATTGAATGTTTATCTGGTATCCCGGGAAGTGTGGGAGCTGCTCCAGTTCAAAATATTGGCGCCTTTGGCCAAGAAATTAAAAATACAATTGTAGAAGTAGAAGTATTTGATATCTCTAAAAATATTTTTACAAAGCTAACTGCTGACCAGTGCGAGTTTGGGTATAGGGACAGTTTATTTAAAAAGTCAGATATGGAAGGCAGATATATTGTTTGGGCTATTACTTTGCTTCTCAAAAACACTGCAACTCCAATAGTTTCTTATGAATCTTTGGGAAAATACCTTATACAGCATGATATTTCAAACCCCAATATTGTTCAGATTAGAGATGCGGTTTTGGACTTAAGGGCCCAAAACCATCTTGACCCCAAAACATCTGGTAATGCAGGATCATTTTTTAAAAATCCTATTGTCACACAAGAAGAATTTAAACAACTACAGACAAAGTTTCCCAGTATAGCTCATTATCCGTCAGAAGATGGCACCGTGAAAATTTTTGCTGCATGGCTTATTGAAGCTGCTGGATGGAAAGGTCAAACACATAAAAATGCGAGCGTTTCACCAAAACATGCATTGATATTGATCAATACTCAAAACACTGCCACAGCTGCAGACGTTTCTGAGCTGGCGCAAAAAATTTCAGTCTCAGTTGAAGAAAAATTTGGAATTAAGCTTATCCGTGAAGTGAAGTATGTTAATGTATGAATGAAAGTTTAGTAAGACTACTTAAGAGAATCCCTACAATTAATACTTACGGCAATAAAAGAAAGGCATATGTTTCCATAATTGTCACAAGCATAAGTCAAGTTCAAAAGGATTGTTTATATGTTGCAATAAACGGTGATATTGAGGAAGCTATAAACTTTGGAGCAAGAGCAGTTGTTAGTGAAAATCCTCCAGAGGATAATTTTTTGGGAAAAGTTGTATATTTACATGTCAAAAATATTAATGAAACACTAAGTAAACTTTGGGCGGCGTGGTTTAGCTACCCATCTAGAAAAATTAGGGTTATAGGGGTAACAGGAACAAAGGGTAAAAGTACAACCTGTAATTTAATAAAAAATTTTTTTATTAGTGCTGGGATTAAGGCTGAAGCACTTGATACCACAAATTTAGATAGCAAACAAATTCAAAGTGGTTTGGCAGAAATTGTTAAGCAGGGATGTAAATATGCGGTTTTAGAGATACCCCTTAAAGTTATTCAAGACTATAAAATTAGCGGAGTTAAGTTTGATGTGGCAGTTTTCACTAATTTAAGCCGTGAAGAAATAGTTTATAGACAGATTTTTGCCAGACTTTTTAGAGAGGTTTCTATGAGTGTTATTAATAGAGATGACCCTTCATGGAGGTCTTATAAACTCGCTTCAAAAGGAGCCCTGACAAGGAACTATTCATTTAGACAGGATGCTTACTGCCGTGCTAAAAATATTATTTATCGCAATGGCATATTTGAATTTAACCTAAAATTGGAGAGATATACGCATAAATTTAGCACTCCTAAGGCGGGGGATTACAATATTTCAAATATATTAGCCTCAGTTACGGCAGTCAGGTTTTATAAAGTTAATTGGGAAAGGGTTATTGAAGCTGTGGGGCGCATGGTATAATTGACAAGATGAACTCACCGCACATACTGCCTTTGGCGCTTGGGCTCGTAATCTTTTCGTTTTTAGTAACAAGTGTACTTGTGGTTCCTTTTATAAATCTTCTCTATAAAATCAAATTTTTAAGAAAGAAAGAAGGGGATAAAAGGAATAGGGAATCACTGTTTGACAAACTTCATGACAAAAAAGCGGGAACACCCGTAGGCGGAGGGATTCTTCTGATTGTCGTGGTATCTGTTTTGTTCGCAATAATATTTCATTTAGTTACAAATCTTGGAGTTTTCATCCAGTCGTCGTTTAAATTAAACAACGAATTAATAATCATATTTTTTACCTTTATTTCGTTTGGGCTGCTGGGATTATTGGATGATGTTATAAAGATTTTTGGTAAGCCAAAACCTGGGAATTTGGGATCTATTTTTGGTCTTAGTAAAAGTGCAAAATTTATACTTCAATTGGGCTTGGCCATGGCTACTGCCGCCCTGATCCATTTTATGCTTGGGATACAAATACTGCATATTCCCGTTTTAGATATCGTTATTGATCTGGGTATTTTTTATATTCCTTTTGCTGCCTTTGTAATTGTATTTTTTGCCAATGCCTTTAATTTTACCGACGGCCTTGATGGACTTGCTTCTGGGTTATTAGTTATATATTTGTTCGCTTATGTAATTATTGCGGTAAGTTCACTCGACACTCCTCTTTTTATATTTACATCAATTTGGATTGGTTCTTTAATGGCATTTTTGTATTTTAACGTCTGGCCAGCCCGTATTTTTATGGGGGATGCCGGAGCATTATCTTTTGGTGCAATGATAGCTGTTATCGGGCTAATATTGGGAAACGTAACAACACTTTTTGTGATCGGGGGTATGTTTGTAATCGAAGCAGCTTCTTCTTTGATTCAAATT
>Ga0209518_1000876_pt1 | contig 36872 bp, 42 predicted proteins | sample RifGroB1_FD_183993 | JGI IMG/M metagenome (GOLD analysis project Ga0209518, IMG submission 183993) | Groundwater microbial communities from Rifle, Colorado, USA - Groundwater B1 (SPAdes) (version 2) | ecosystem: Environmental > Aquatic > Deep subsurface > Groundwater | place: Rifle, Colorado...
TACCAAGAGCGTCACGCTTGCTTTGTTGGCCGCCGTTTCCACTTTTTTTCAATTCCAAATTTCTACAAAAGGACAAGCCCCGCCTAAAGGTAATTCATTTGGCGACAATCTTACTCGCAGTATGCAAACTCAAATGAAATATTTTTTCCCGGTGATAGTTTTTTTTATTTCCTATAACATCTCTGGTGTCATTGCTCTCTATTGGCTCACTACCAATCTTTTTAGTATTGGCCAAGAGATCGTCGTTCGTCGGAAATTTAAGGCCGATCCAGCTTAAGCGCCCAAAGAGACAAATCAGTTCTGTTTATAAAGACAAGATAATCTTCGTCGGGAGAAAGTTGTGGTTCTACTAGATCGAGATCAACACCAAACTCCGTTTCGGGTTCTGATAAAACCTGGGCAAATTCAGCGCCTGTGTTAAAGAGCCAGATGCTGTCGGAGAAATGTGTCGCCCCTCTATACCAATCGTCCGGTTCATTAGGACCCAAACCATCAATGGGTGCGCCGCAGAAGACAGTATCTATTTGTTTAACGCTCCAAATACATTTTTCAGCGATTGTTGTCGGTAATATTTCACTTAATGTATTATTTGTAAGATTTTTAGCGAATAATCTCGTTTTATTATTTTCAACATACGAGTACAATACTCTATTACCTGAAACATTTGGAATTACCGCCAGCCCATTTAGCGGACCGAGAATTTTTGTCAAGACCCCGTTTGACGTGCCAAGTTTGTAGGCGAACCCGGAGGCGTTTGCACTGGCCTTTGTATGCACAATCAAACTCTCCCCGGCCGCGGCCAAACGCCAATCAGTGAACGGAGAGGTTAATAGAGTTTTATCGCCAGCGCCGCTGAAGGTCGCAGATACGATAGATGAGGTGTCTCGCAGAGAGTAAAAGAGAGTATTGCCCGAACCAACGGCAATGGTATTTATATTTCCGCGAACCGGAGCGGAAGAAACAGAATAAAGGGTGTCAGTCGAAGTGCTTTTCGGGGGCGTGAGAGTAAGCACTAAATTCTCCACCACATCGGAATCGTCCTTGAGAGAGCGAACAAGAACCGCGTTGCCATCCGGTCTAAAATGGGCCTCATAAATTTTCGGCAAAGTTTGGTTGGCGATTTTCGTCTTTGCAAGTGTTGCTAAATCTGCGTCATATATATGCCCCGTGGCGCGATCCACGTATCGCACGATAGTTGCTCCGTTTCTTTTGAAAATTACCGCTCCGGCGATTGGGGTATCAGAAATGCGAAAAAGGTTAGCCGCAGGCGACCCGAATTCATCAAAAGTTTGATCGCTATTATTAAGAGTGTCATTTCCAAATTTATCATCAGTTAGTGAGATGGGTATGTTGGTATTATCCCCGGAACCAAAAGGTAAAATATTTCCAACCGTTTCGCCGAGGGGGGTTTCAGGATTCCGCGCCAGTAAATACCATCCTAGAAAAATAATTATAATTATCAACAAAACTATTCCCAAGACGATGTATATTTTTTTCATTTTCAATTCTTATAAATAGAAAAATGCTCCCCGTTAATTTTAGGCACAACTATTACTTGTGTTTCCGATAGTCCGGTTGCCTGTCTAATTTCTTGAGCTCTTTCCAGTGTCTTAACCTCATAAACCGCTCTCAAACCCAAATTATCACGACTAGCGTCATTTATAAAACTTTTAATATTTTGAGGTGTGCTGAATGGTATTGAGGCGTCAACACAAGTGCCATTCCCATGACACGGAGCCGTATGTTCCACAATAGTTGTGGGAGGATAAGATTCATTAACCGTAAAGGTTCCGTATCTGCGTTGTAGCTCTATCAATTTATTGTTCAGTGCGCTATCAATTGTGCAAACTCCTCCCGACGCGCTTGGTCCGCAGCCATTTTGAGCCATGGTTTTGTGCGGTACGCTAATCTTTACGCAATTGGGACAACCTGCGGAGGGGGTGGGAGTACCGCCTGTGACGGCAGATCTTATTGCTTGTATTGGAATATTCAAATTAAAGTTTACCAACTTTGGATTGATGGTAGAGAGAATAAGCCACGCGCTGATGACTAGAAGCAATCCCCATATTGCGTTTTGAATAATTTCTCTGGCCTCGCTCTTCCCCGTAAAAGCATCGGTAGACATGTATTTAATGCCGCCGAAAATTATCATTATTACCGCCAGTCCGGTGGCCAAACCTATGGTTAACATAAAAATGCCTCTTATGTATTGCGAAGCGACCGTCGTCTGGGTATCCCCCGCCCCCGCTCCCTCTAAGGGAATTGGCGCGAGAAGTGTGTAGGGTGTCTCGGCGGCAAATGACGGGACAGCAACAATCAACACATAACAGACAACAAATAGTAAAAATATTTTTTTCATTTCCCAAATTCTATCAAGAAACTTTTGTTAGAACTCTGCAGAATTTTTTCCTTATTTGAGACACTGACCTGAATTTGTGATGCGCCAACGGCATCATCCGGAGCGCGGTAAGTCACCGAATTTTTATTCTCCCTATCTCCAACATTAGTGCGCCACTCGTACTCAACCGAGTTGTCTATGCGATTAAGGGCGCTAAAAAAAAGAGGAAATGCTGTAAAGGTAATCTCTTTATCTTGAAGTTTGTGTTCTTTCACTATTTCTTTATGAAACATAAACCCATACAGAGGATTGTTTTCGTAAACGGCGAGTACCGAGGGTGTTGGAGTGACGAAGATAGAGGCGCTTGCCAATACAGTTTTTTGTTCGGAGAGAATCTCCACTTTAATTGTTTGCGGTCTGGAGAGAATGGAATCGGTGAAGCTTAGTGTGTTTTTGCCTACGCCATTGATATTTCCAAGTACCGTGCCATTTTTTGTCCACTTGTAGCTGAGATTTGCCGGATTGCCGAGACCGTTTGTCATTGCGAAAAAAGTAATTCTTGACTGATTGGACCACAGCGATTTACCTTTATAGAAAGGTGGAGTATAAGTTTCTCCTTGCCAGAGAAGATCTACAGATTGCGCCCGCGCAGTGCTAGCGCCAACCAACAACCAACAACCAACAACCAACAACAGAAGAGAACCAAATTTTATCATGCTTCTATTATATACCGCTTTTAGCCGCTTTCTTGAGGTTGGGTGTTGATGAGAACCTCTTTTTAGACACAACCTGCAAGGTCTTGCCTTGCAGGTTGTATAAGTGTTAGGATATAAGCATGTCATTACGCGAAACACCTTTTGTTTCAGGCGAGCACTACCACTTATATAATAGGGGCAATAGTAAACAAGAAATATTCAGTGATGAGGAGGATTATCAGCGTTTAGTGGTCCTTCTATATACATGTAATTCGGAGAACAATTTCAGAATGTCTCTAGTCAAAGAAAGTGCCCAAAAGGATCCTTATTTATGGGAAAGAGGAAATCAGATTGCCTCTGTTGGCGCATATTGTTTAATGCCGAATCACTTCCATCTTCTGATTACCGAGAAAAAGGATGGCGGAGTAAGTAAATTTATGCAGAAGTTGTCTACAGCTTATGTTATGTATCACAATATTAAATATGAAAGAACCGGCGGGCTTTTCGAAGGCAAATTCAAATCGGAGCATCTTGATACCGATCAATATCTAAAATATATTTTTTCGTACATACATTTAAATCCGCTCAAATTAATACAGAAAAATTGGAAAGAAGCGGGAATTAAGAACAAACAAGCATCATTAAACTATTTAGGTAACTACAAATACTCAAGCTACTTGGATTTCAAGGGCGTCGAAAGAAAAGAAGGCGCCATTTTGGACAGGAAAGCGTATCCGGATTACTTCCCATCAACCAAAAATTTTGAAAGAGAAATCCTTGACTGGATAAACCACAAAAACCAAGAATAACCCCACCTGCAAGGTCTTGCCTTGCAGGTGGGAAAGTATCTTCATTTATTTAATCTTTTGTCTTCCTCAAGATACGCCAATCTGGCATTCTTTGCTTTTGTACGAGCTTCTTCCATGCGCATTCTGTCAGCCGTTTGCTTCTCCTCATCTTTGGCATATTGTTCTGCGCCTCCCTTATAATTTTTATTGATTAAATTTTTAGTCTGGACATCGCTAAGTTTATTACTCGTGTTTGTCCACTCTTTCATATCGTGTGTTGGAGATGAAGGGCGGGCTCCCCTGCGTGTCAATTGTTCTGGTTGATTAGTTTTTATCTCGGATGCTTGTTCTCTGATGCTACTGTTTGCTTGTGCAACTCCCATTTTATGTGATAAGACGCTTCCAGCCATCTGCCCACCGGGAATTTTTCCAACAACTTTCTTTATCTTAGAATCAAGGGCAAGATAAGTGATTGCCGCGGTCCACGTAGGAAGAATGTCGCCAACAACCGGGATAAGCTCAACAATGAAACTTCCTCCAAAAACACTCAACCTCTTTGGTTTCATAAAACTCATTCCTCGTATCTTAAACCATGTATAAAAAGTTAACCCGGCGAAAATACTTGCCAGCCAACCCATAAATATCCATCCCAGAAGCCACTGAAGCGCGTCAAAAAAAAGCGCCACGCCTATCATAAGCGCGATTGTTGCGTTATCTAAACCTTTCTTGTCTTCAGACATTGTTTATGGGTGTTTCTCTCGCCTTTTTAAGTTCGGCGTTTGCGTTTTCTACCGCAGCATCCTGACCTTTCACGGCTTCCTGCCGCGCTTTTTTAATAGCCAAAACTTGCGATGGGTCGGAAGTAATAATCTGGTCCTCCGTATACGAGGCGATATTTTTAATGGCCACGTGTTTGAGTCCGGCAAAAAAGATTCCTTCTCCCACATCCGATTCGAGCAAGAGAAATTTTTCCTCATCGGTCAAATTAAAGACCTTCTGAAGTTCGTCGATGATAGTCGGGGACTGTTTCAGAAGTATTTGAATGGAGGAGTTGGTGATAATTGGCAGACCATAAGGGCTTTTCAAAAAGTCCCCGACATCCTGGGTGACGGTAGCAACACCGAGGAAATATTTCCTCCCGCGCTTGACCATGCTCATCAGAAACGATGCCGTGTCTTCCGACTTCATCATCCACCATGCCTCATCGATTACCAAGAGACGCTTCTTCAAATCTTTTCTGATAACATTCCAGATGTAGTGAGTAACGATATACATGGCTATGGGCTTAAGCTCATCCTCCATATCTCGTAGTGAAAAGACCGCGAATTTTTTATTAATATCTACATTGCTCGGCCGGTTAATAAATCCAGACCACGTCCCTTTAGTGTATTTGGAGAAGCGTTGAGCGAGTGATTCTCCTCCCTCCATGCCGACAAGCACCATTTCAAAATCAGACATGAGCGGAGGTTCGATGGTTCGGAAGTCTGATTCCGCCGTAATATCTTTCAGGGCGTAAGTTTCGGTAATGGCCCGGTCAACGATAGCATCTTCTTCGGCGGTGAGGCCGCCCATCATCAGGCGGAAAAGGCCGACTAAATTGATAATATTTGAGCGCAACACATTGGCGGCGCTTTCATCCGGTCCCGGTACCGGCAAATCAAACGGGTTGATGTGGTGCTCTGAATTGAGGGAAATTTTGAAATATCTCCCGCCGGTTGCTTCCGCCATATACTCGTACTCTCGTTCCGGATCTATTACTATCACCTCCGTATCAAACATCAGAGTGCGCAAAATTTCGAGTTTGGTGGCGTAGGATTTGCCGCCGCCCGCTTGGCCAAACACGGTTGAGTTGTAATTTTCAAGCGAAAAGCGGTCAAAGAGTACCAGAGATGAATTGTGTCTGTTAATGCCGTAGAGAATGCCCTTGTCGGAAGTCAGGTCAAACGAAGTGAAAGGGAAAAGTGAAGAGAGCGGTGAGGAATTGAGTTTCGAGTGTACTTCAAGAAGGTCATTGCCGAGTGGTAGAGTGCTCTTATATCCCTGCTCCTGTTGAAAGAGCGCCGGCTTGACGTAGATGAGCTTGGCCTCAAGAATTGATTTGATTTCCGATTCCATTTTATCAAGTTCAGAATCGTTATCACCGTAGATGGTGATATAGAGACCAACGTCGAAAAGCCTTTCCTGTGCTTGTTGAAGTTGGTCGCGCAGATTTTCAAGGTCTTGGTAGGCAACGTCAAGCTTCGGGTCGCGCACCAACCCTTTTTCTTCTCGACTGTGAATTTGCGATTGAACTTCGGCCACTTTTCTCTGAAATTGCCGCAAGACTCTTGAAGTCTCAATTGGATGAACGAAGATGGAGATATCAAAAACTCTATCCATATTGATAATAGGGCTAAACCAACCTTCGGAAAGGAAACGCGGATATGAAATTACAAAGAAACTTCGCAAAATTTTTTCACCTAAACTGATTCCCCTTGGTGTAATTTTCAGAGCGGACGGCGCAATAATGTCTTTAAGTTCAAGCACGCCTGCTTCAAAGATTTCTTTGGGCAAGATTGAACTTATGTCCTGCTTGGCTTCTTTATTTTTACCGAATAATTTACTAAAAATATTCATATTTAATCAATTTTTATAGGTTTCTCGGTCTCTCCCGGATTAAATGCTTTGTAAAAAAGTTCAATAACTTCTTCAGTGCCGAGGCGAACCACGCGAATGCCGGTTCGGATGAGCCCCTGCTCAACCACCGATAGGCGCTCTTCCAGCTGGCTGCGATTCTCGTCAAAACTTGCCTCTGTCGCGCCTGTCTGTTCTTGTTTTATGCCTAATCCCAAACGTGAAGCAATGCCCGATTGATTAACTGTCAAAATAGCGGGACTGTATGTTACCACGATAAAAAAATTTTTAGTCATGATATTCGTATTTTCGGTAAAGCTTTTGATAAATTCAATGTACTCACGAACCTGTATTCTCATTAAATTATTTGTTTGCGCCTTGCCCCTCTCTTCCAAGAGGGCGATATAAGGTCGAATATCAAGTTTGCGCGATTGCACGACGATTTCGATTGAGAAATCCAGAGAATTAAGGAAATCTTGAAATTGAAGGAGAATGGCTCGTCTCTCGTCTTCAGATTTAAGCGCGAAGTTGAGAGAAGAGCATAAAAGAATTGAGCGCATGCCGCCATCTTTCAAGATGACGATACCGTCGCGCACTTCTTTGATGGGAATAAATTCTTGAGTAGTGCTAGTTTTCGCAGACATGTCTTTAATAATACCAAGGTCTGACCTTAAATACGATTCTCAAGGTCAGACCTTGGTATCGTTTTCGGTTACCGGATTTTGATTTTCTTTAATGTCTAAACTCCAGGTAAGTTCTTTCAGTTTTGATTCGGAAAGTTTGGGAACATACACCTGCCTCGGCTCGCCGAAACCTTGCGCGGACTTCGTCTCGCCGTAGGCTTGCTCCGTCCTGCCAAAGGCGGAGGCGGCCCTCTGGATCACTTTTTCTTCCTTTTTCCAAATATAAAGTTTGTTAGTAAGTGAATATTTTACAAAAGCCTCGACGGCATTGACAAACGGTTTGCCATTAATTTTATAAAAAGCTAGTGCTACGGAGAAAAGCACAATTGGTAAGGAAATGATAATCGCCAGGAATCTTGGCAGAAAAAGAAAAAGAACAACGGAAAGGCCCACCCCGCCGGCGACATAGACGAATTGCTTGAAAGTTAGGGGGCCGAAAATTTTATCCTCTACCTCGATAAATTGCGGAACTTGGAAACGCATATATATAGTATATCAAATTTTCTTGTCCTAAAAGAAAGAGACAGCAAGAGTTCCTAGTATACTAGGTACTAGGAACTTTCTATGATATAATGCCCATATGCCTGAAAAAACATCAGAAAAAATCCTTAAATACATAAAAAATAAGGGCCAAGCGACAGGTAATGAGTTGGCTCGCTATTTGGCTATTACTCCTCGGGCTGTCCGAAAACAGCTCAATAGTCTCTTGAGAGACGATAAACTTTATAAAATAGGGAAACCACCAAAAGTTTTTTACCTCATTACTTCAAATAGAAAACAGACCGATACGGTTCATATTGAACCTACGCTTAAAAAACTTATTGATGAAAATTTCCTGATAATTACTCCTGCGGGTGAAAGAGAGAAAGGTCTTCAGGGATTTATCTACTGGTGCAATAAACAAAATTTGCCAATTAAAAAAACAGCTCTTGAATATGAAAAGACTCTCAAGAAATATGCTCCCTATAAAAAAGATGGCCTTATCGATGGGATGTATAAAATAAAACATACCTTCGGAGAAGTTTTCATAAATAAAGTTTTTTATATGGATTTCTACAGCATAGAACGATTTGGGAAGACGAAACTCGGCCAACTACTCCTTTATGCGAAGCAGAGTCAAAATAGGGTTCTTATTAAAGAATTGATTGATCAAATTAAACCTCAAGTATTTTCACTTATGGAACGATTTAAAATAGACGCAGTGGGCTATGTGCCGCCTACAGTGAAGCGTGAAGTTCAGCTTATGAGAGAGTTAGAACAACAGCTCAATCTTCCCCTCCCAATCATTAATCTGGTTAAGGTAAAAACTCCTGTCGCAGTGCCGCAAAAAACACTTAATAAGCTTAGCGATCGTGTTGAAAATGCTAAGAGCACTATTATTGTTAATGATACTAAAAAATATAAAACAGTTTTGCTGATAGATGACGCTTTGGGTTCCGGGGCAACACTTAATGAAATTGCTCAGAAAATTAAAAATCAAAAAGTTGCTGATACTGTCATTGGTCTAGCTATAACTGGTAGTTTCAGCGGGTTTGAAGTTATTAGCGAGGTATAGTAGATATAGAAGCTATCCCAATGGTTCTCGATAGGGGTCTTTGCCGTCAGGATAGCGATAATCTGGCAGAGACACTTTTGGTTGTGAACCTGCAAGGTCTTGCCTTGCAGGTTGCATAGGCTTCACATCATGCGCCACTTCGCCTTTTTCAACCATGGGGAGAATTGTCGGAGGAATTTCCATTGCCCTTCCGAAGCCTTGTGCGGAGGAGGGGGGGACAGAGACTGGCGCGGGCGATTCAGTTTTTATTGTTTTTTCTGACTCCTCGCTTTTTTGTAAAATTGGGTTGAAAATTTTATCAGCGACAGATTCCGCAATATTTAATGCGGTATCTTCCGATATTCCAACCTCGCGCATAATATTTGCGATATAATCTTTTGGCGATTCGAAAGCATAAATAATAAACATCGTCTCTTGTTCTAGTGAGGCAATTTGTTCCGTATCCAAAGCATTTATCTTGCCAATTTCTTGTACAAGCGCTTTCCATGGCACATCATTTATCGCCCGCTGTAAATTCGGTGACAATTTTCTAATCTGCTCTTCTATAAGTTTGTCCATTTCGTTCATGGTGTTGGTGTGGGTGGTGTCTCTGGCACTACTGGTGGTTTTTCTTCTTTTGTTTCCGCGGATTTTTCGCCAGTTTCTTTAAGGGCTTCATCAATCAATTCCTTGGCAGATTTTTTACCCTTTCTTATTTTGGCAGCAGCGTCATAATTATAACCTCGGAACGATGCCCAAGCCGATTTCTCAACCGCATCGGCAAATTTACCCTTTCTTATTTCACCAGCTGGTTTGATCATATCTTTTTCTAAGGCTTTCTTTTGTCTATCATAAGTATCCGTAGTCGCCCGTATCTGTGACTGGACTATTTTTCTAGCCTCACCAGCTTTTTTCTTAAGTTCTTCCAACTTAGTTTTGGCAGCTCCTAATTCTGCAATCTTAGTCTCTCTTACTTCACCTACTGCCGATTTGGCCTCTGCATCCAATCTAGATACAGTATCATACGCTGATTTTTCTTCAGTCTCGGCCGCCTTAAGCTCTTCGCTTTGTTTTGCATCCTCAATTCTTCTCTGTTTTTCTTGCTCACGGTTCTTTATCTCCTCATCAACCTCTTCCTTATTGCCTAGTAATCTGTCTTTCCTTTGTTTTACCTCATCCATATATTTTTTAGCTTTCCGTGCCTCTTCTGATTCGTTCCCCCATGCTTTTTTAGCGTTCTCGTACGCTCCCGATGCTTTCTTGTATTCGTCCTTAATCTTTGCTTCTGTCTCTGCCGAAGGTGCAAGTGAAGCTGCAAATTTTTCTTCTCTCTCGGCCTGTTTTTTCTTAAGTTCTATAAATCCTCCCTTCTGTGCTTGTCCAGCTTCTAGTATGTTGCTAGCCTTCATTCCTCTCACATCAAAACTAGCACTACCAGTTTTTCTTCCTGTCGCTAAAGCTAATCGAGCCGCCATGCTCCCACTATCTGCTTTTTTCTTTAGCCATTCACTTTCTCCTACCGCAGCACCAGCTCTTCCTATTGTCCCTCTTCCAATTCTTCCCGCCATGCCAAGTGTCGCTCCGCCGGCGAGGCCGGTGGCCCATTTGGTAAGGCCGGGGACGCCGTGGCCGGCTCTGTTGGCCCACTGTTTAGCAATGATGAGCGAGGCAATGAGAAAAACAATCATTATTATAAAATTCATCAAAATTGCTATTGATGATAGTGGTGGCGGTAGGGCGTTTCCATCTGCTCCGACGGCACCTCCAAAAGCTGTAGCAAAAGCACCTGATTCCATTATTCTTCCAGCAGGGCTCTCAAGTATGCCCGTAGAAATAATTATCACTATCCACGTGAGCATGAAATAAATGGGTGCGAAAAATGCCTGGCCCAAGAGGGCCTCTATCCAGTCATCTTTATATTTTTTGAGCTGAGGTAGTATATATCCTATAAATGCTAACGGGGACAAGATAAGAACAAATATTAGTACTACAAAACGAATCACAAACATAATAGCCACTGCGAAAAAGACAAACGCCGCGATTAGAGACACAATAGTGCCCATTACTCCAATGGTAATAGTCTTTTTCGAATCGAGAACTTCTATATCTTTGTTGTTCCAAAGCGAAGTAAGTTTTAACGGCCGCATTAATTGGCTGGATAATCCAGTATTGAGTGACGTGTCTGTCAATGATCCTGGTGCTATAGCGTCGTAGAAAAAAGTGGACAATACATTTGAAGAGTCAATCACCACTTTAGTGAAAAAGAGACTGAAGTTTATAAGAATCGCGACGACGACAATATTAACAATTAATTTCTGGGTGTTGCTACCAATACCTAAAATGGTTTGTATCGCCGCGTAAAGTAAGACGAAAATGAAGCCCATATTAGCGACATCGCGTATCGCTTTCCATGCAATGTCTATGGCGCCTATATCCTTAAGATTTTTTGCCATATCTACAATGGTAAATTTAACAACATAGTTCAATATCATGCCTGCTAAACCGGTGAGGAGGGTGGCCAACTGAAGAATGAGAATAGATAGCCAGCTCACTGGCAAAAGCAGAGCATTAGTACCAAAATTCCAAACTCTTTGTATTACGTTTGCAATTGTCAATGGATTAACTATCGAGGCTTCCACTACTGGTTGGGCATGCGCAGTCTGTGGAAAAATAAATCCACTCATCACGAAGACAAATACAAGGGTGAGAAGAAGAGCGGAAATGTGTGACGAGTATCGTTTATTTCTCATCGGTTTCATTTTTAATCAAAGATAGCAATGGTATTTTTAACGGCAGTCATGGGCAATACACAAGTGGGTGATGTCTGATTAGAACAAGCTCCTCCAAACCACTTGGTAAAGGTTGAGCCGATAGCGGGAATGGCGGTTAGAGTGACTGAAGCGCCGTCTGGGAAGCTTGCCGCGCAGGTGGAACCACAGTTAATACCCGCAGGTTGTGAGATCACGGTGCCCGAACCGGTGCCAGATTTATAGACATCCAGAGTATAAAGAGTTATACCGCCCCCGCCTCCACCGCTAGCGTTACCTCCGAATCCAGTACCGTTGAAAAGTCCTTGGGCGCTAGAGAAGATCTGCTTCAATAGCTGGCTAAATAACGCGGCGACTAATTCATCAAATTCATCCGCTAATTCAAGTTGTCTCACTCCGCTCCCCAACACGTTTTCAAGTTGACTCTCAATAACTTTGCCGGGTGTTTTAGTCGGCCCGCGTTCTATACACTCTCCCGTATCAGGGTCTTCTCTAATACATTCAGACCACCCCAAGAATCCGCTATCCCAACTAAGCCGCATATTCTGAAGACCTAAAGCTTGCGCGAGACGCTCATCAAGTTCTATTTGGGTTTCAAGGAATGCTCCGTAGGGATTATTAACATCATTCTGTGTCATGACAAACCACGCATCCCACCCGCCCTGACTAAAGTCATTATAAAAATCCTCAATATTTGCAACCACGTTTGTCAAAGTACATTGGAATTGCCGTCTCTGCGCGTGGCGTCTCGCCAGAGCTAATCTAATTTTCGCCTGGAACGGCGAACATAAAAATCCTAATTCAGAACCTTGTATGAATTCTCCCGCGATATTGTCCGCAATCTTGGTGAAAAACTGTAGAGGGTCAGTCACATAGGCCGGATTTCCTTCAAAACCATTATTAATCCAAGCTGTAGTAGCGTTTAGTATTTGCTCCAGAGCCAGTTTGGCGATAGTGATAGCGACCAAATCCCAAGTGAGGCCGGGGACAGTGAAGCCGAACATGGTCACACCCGCTTCTTTGTCTCGAAGGGCGCTGTCTGAAACGGGAATTGGAGGAATGATGTCTATCGCCATTGTTGAGACTGGCAGGGCAAAGACAAAAGTAAAAATAAGGACAAGGGCTATTAACTTTCTACTTACAATGAGAGTCATATACTATTAAAAATTATACCATGGGCCATCAAGGTTTTTTGGATGTTCAAAAGTAATTCCGATTCCCTTCCGCTGTTTTTGATATAGATATTTAGCGCCGCGTATGCTTGCAGGGGGTCTTTAGAGGTATTACTGATCAACTTCATAACCTCTGCATTTTCCAAATACTGATTGATAAGATTCAGATGGTTTTGGGCAAGCGATGCTGGTACTCCGATCAGGACGAGTTCGTTGGCGGCAGCTTTGTATAGTTTCCCCGCCGCATCCATAAAGGTTGAGAACGCCGGATTGTCGGTGTTTGCAAGGTCGCTCCCGCCACTTTCAGTTTGGGTGGCCACGAGATTTTTATATTTGTTGCGGAGATTAGTCATCGCGTTGCCATATGTAGCTAAACTCGTTTCTGATTCTGGCAAGACGATAACTTGATTTGGATTTACTTTAGGTATTGATAAACTAACGTTCTTGATGCTTTCGGCCAAACTCTTAGCGAGAACGTCGATGTTATCCGGTGTAGTTTTGCCTTCTGACTTTAGCGCTAGGTAATCTGAAAAAAGTTGTCTGCCGATTAAATCTGTTTGAGAGAGCGCGGTTGTGGAGGTGGCGGGCAGAGAAGCTTCGGTGTTAAAAAAATCTGTCAAGAGAGGGTCACTGTCAGATGAGAATGTTTCAACTTGTGAAACAGAAACAGCCTGATTTGCGTAAGGTGGAATTCTGACGAATCTGAACCACAAAGCTCCACCAACGAGAGCGATAGAAATCACAAGCGCGCTTATAAATCGAACCCGTAACATTACTTTTATTATATCAGAAATTCTTTACAACTTTTGTGCTTGCCCCGCGTAGCCTTACTTGCCCCGCGTAGCTTAAGCGAGTGAAGTGGGGGTGAAGTAGGGTATAATTAGAAGATATGCGATACCTTTTTACCTCGGTTGTTTTACTGGCGATACTCGCTTTTGGTATCCCGACCATTTCTGTTGGCGCTCAAACATTTAATATTAATCTCACGATGGGAAGCAGAGGTGAAGATGTGATACTCCTTCAGCAATTTCTTGTTGCAAAAGGTTTTCTTCAGATGCCACCCAACGTGGCTTATGGTTATTTTGGTTCTCTAACCAGAGCCGCCGTAGCCGCGTGGCAGAAGACCAAAGGAATTACCCCAGCAGCAGGTTATTTCGGTCCCATCTCGCGCGCCGTGATTGTTACGGAGACTAATACTCCGTCGAATTTATCACCCAGCACAGAAACTGACGTTCCTGCTGCGCTCGGCATGAGAGCTAATCAAGTCATGCTTTTCCGAGCTTCTCCATTTGAAGTGCGTCCGGGCGATATGGTTACACTTGATGGTTCTGGTTTCAGTAAAACTATTAACAAAATCTATTTTAATGACAGTAATCCCGTAGATGCCACTTCTACAGATGGCATAACTCTTGATGTACGTGTGCCATTCATTCTTTCCGAAGGCGAATACTCTCTCTCTGTTTCCAACACGCTGGGTTCTTCTAACAATCCGGATATTGCAATTGCTATCAAGATTACGAACAATCCCCGGTCGGGACCAATTATTGAGAATGCTTCCATTGTCGGTGATACAGTGACTCTCACCGGCAGTGGCTTTACTTCTGCCAATAATATCATCACCACTCTCGGTAATTCTTCGAGCCCTATTTCTTCCGATGGTATCACTTTAACTTTTCGCATTACTGAACTTTCTATGTACGACGAAATCAAACGGTTTACTCTTGGAAAATATCAAGCGGCACTTTGGATTTACGTTCAGAATGAACATGGTATTAATAAAGAACCACATAAACTTGACATAACAATATGAAAAGAAAATATACACATACGCTCATAGTTTTTTTGGTTCTAATAGGAATTCTATTATCAACCTCATCTGTTCAAGCTCAAGGATTACCCTTTGGTGGCATTGTTTCTTCCAGATTTTCCTGTACGTGTAGTGGCACCACCTGGATATGGTTTACACCACTTTATTTAGGTGGGCCAGTGGTGGCTACTGGCGCCCTGGTCTATTCTCCTTTTTCAACAATTCTATACGCCAATCTCAATATCGGTGTTTCCGGCAAATGGCATCTAGGCGACTATCTTCCCGGAGTTCAGGCCTGTTGGATAAGAGTTTGGAAGTTCTGTTTACCGCTTCCGTCTCTCGGCCTTATGACCAAGGTGGGCACTAATTGACGCGAGTGTTAACGCAAATGAGTGGCGAGTTTTCTCCAAGTTTCAATTTCAACATCTTCGGCCCGCAGGTTATCGTCCAGATTAAGTTTTTGAAATATCTCTCGAACCTTGTCCTTGGTAAATATTGTCGATAGGTTTGATGAAAGTTTTTTGCGTTTGGATTTAAACCCGGCGCGAAGTATTGCAAAGAAATTCTTCTCCGAAAAATCAGTGAAGAATTTTTTTGAAATATTTTCTATCGCGATGATAGCCGAATCTACTTTGGGCGCAGGCGCAAATGAACCTGCTTTAACGGTCTCTATATATCTCGGCGTTCCGTAAACTTTTACCGAAATAGATAAAATACTCTCCTTCCCCCACTTGGAGGCTGAGCCTCCAAGTGGCTTTCCAATGATCCTTTTGGCCACCTCTTTTTGCACTAGAAGCACTATTCTTTCTGGCTGATAATTTGTCTCAAGAAATTTTTTCAAGATGGCACCGGTAATGTTATATGGAATGTTGGCGATTAACTTATAATTTTTAATTTTCAATTTAGAATTTTCAATAAATTTTAAAATGTCATCATGAATTAAAGTTAGTTGGTCGGAAACAATTTCTTTCTTAAACTTTTCATTCAGGAATTCGTAAAGATTGTCGTCTTTTTCTACCGCAATTACTTGCGCGCCAGTCTCCAAAAGTTTTTTTGTTAAGATACCTGTTCCCGGCCCTATTTCTAGGACCGTGTCTTTTACGCCGGCGGCGCTGGTCCCAATAATTGTCGAAAGGGCATGCTCGGATTTCAAAAAATGTTGCCCCAATGATCTCTTCGCTCTCATACCCTTTTTCAGCCACTTGGAGGCTGAGCCTCCAAGTGGCTGTTTTCAAGTTCTTTTAGGAGTTCTTTTCTTCTGAGCATATTTTGAAGGGACTCCAGGGCAAAAGTTTCATAATCCTTCCTATCTTTAAATTGCCCTAAAGTTAAATCTTTATTGCAGAATCCGAAATCACTTTTTGCTTCAATATACTCTTCCCAACTTGATTTCGTGAGTGCCTCGCTACTGTATTTATGTACCTTATTGTTTAAATTCACATAGGCACTTGCATACAAGAGATATTCGTTGGAATTAATGTGATTGGCTTTAAATCTTCCCTGAAACAAGGAACCGCTTCTCCCACGTTTTTCATTGAAGTACATTGTGTAGCCGGTACCGAGTCTATGCATAAACTTCTCAATGCCGCGCTCCTCAAGTTGTGTAAGAATGAAATGGAAATGGTTTGGATTTAGGCTATACGCAATGAATTGCACCAGCGGTGGATCAGATTTCCCTTTCTTCTTTTTATTAAATGACTTTTCAAATATGCTACCAATCGGATTAATTGTGTTGAATGCATGCATGCTTTGGAAAAATCTCTCTGAATTATGTTTATCAGAGAATATGGGTCGTTTATCTACTCCTCGGTTATAGATGTGGTAAAACTCGTTTTCTACGAAAGCAACTTTTCTAATAGTCATAGCTAGTCATAGTCCCATTCTATCACTTGGAGGTTGAGCCTCCAAGTGGGCTCTTGACCCCTAAAATTCGATTTCGAGAAGGGGTTTTCTTGGAAGAAAGTACTCATTGAAGATTTCTTCCTTCATCAATGCTTCTGGAATGTCAAAAATAAATGTTGAAGGGATGTTGGCTTGTCTTCTGCCGAAAAGGGTGCGTGTCTCTGCGTATGTTAAAAACACTTTTTTACGCGCGCGAGTGAGCGCCACATAGAAAAGTCGTCTCTCCTCTTCTTCCTCTTCCGGAGAGGTATCGTCATTCATTTTTTGATATGGGAAGAGTCCATCTTCAAGCCCGGCAATAAAGACAATATCAAACTCCAATCCTTTGGAAGCGTGTACGGTCATTAGACGCACCGCCTGCTTATCGTCTCTTATCTCATCTTGGTCGCTCTGTAGCGCCGCGTCTGCGAGAAAATTTAAAACACCCTCTTCCGACGACTCATTGTCGTAACGAGAAGCGAAATTTGACAGCTCGTAGGCATTCTCAAGCCGGGTTTGGCCTTCGTCCCCACCCTCTTTCCATTCCTTTTCTAGCCCGGATGCTTTAATAATGAAAGAGATGGTTTTGCCCGGTTTATTTTGTTGGGAGAATTTCTCAATTTCTTTGAGCAGGGTTCTAAAATTTGCGAGCCTTGTTTGCATCGAGAGCGGTAGCATAGACTCGTTGCCAGAAAATATTTTTAGCATGGTTGTTTTGCCTATGCCGCGCGTCGGCACATTGATAACACGTTTTAAATCCGAGAAACTGTCTGGATTGAGGGCGGCACGCAAGTACGAGACGATACCCTTGACTTCCTTGCGTTCAAAGAAACGCGTTCCTAAGAGTTGATAAGGAATTCCGCGATTCATAAATGCTTCCTCAAGTACCCGCGATTGAAAATTGGCTCGGAAAAGCACCGTGATTTCTCCAGGCGAGGTGCCATTTTTTATAAGTTCCGCCGCCTTACTGGCTATGAATTCCGCCTCACTTGTCTCATCATTTCCTGCAAACAAACCGATTTTCTCGCCCTCGGCATTGGTTGTGAAAAGATTTTTTTTAAATCGGATTTTATTTTTTTCTATCACTGCGTTGGCCGCTCCGAGAATGGTTTGGGTGGAGCGATAGTTTTCTTCCAGAGTAATGATTTGAGTATCGGGATAATCTTTTCCAAAGTTGAGAATATTTTTAATGTCCGCTCCGCGCCAGGAATATATATTTTGGTCTATATCTCCGACGACACAGATATTTTTATCCTCTCCCACCAGCATTCTTGAAATTTCATATTGAATACGATTGGTGTCCTGGTATTCATCTATGTGGATATAGCGCCAGACGTTTTGATAAAACTCGCGCACTTCCGTGTTGTTATTTAACAAATTCATGGTTTTGACGAGTAGATCGTCAAAATCAAGAGCGCTGTTTTTTGCCAGCACTTTCTCATATTCGGGCCAAACTTGAGCCACGACGTCCCAGAAATACCCATATTTTTCGCCGTTGTTATAGTTTTTTACATCAGTCGCCCGGCCTTTCTCCTTTGAAATCACACTCATAATGCGCCCCGGGTCGTGTGTTTTCGGATTCAGTCCGAGGGTTAGCAGAACTTCTCTGATTGCCTTTTTGCTGTCATCTCGGTCAAAAATAGTAAAATATTTCCTGATACCCGCTTTTTCTGACTGTTCTCGCAAAATATGTACACCGAGTGAGTGGAATGTGCTTATAAAAGGTCGTTTGAAGCCGTCAAACCCCCGCTCTATCCTCTCACGCATTTCTTTGGCCGCTTTGTTGGTGAAGGTGACAGCGAGAATGGTTGAAGGGTCTACGCCGGTATGCACAAGGTGACGAATTCTTTCCGCAATAGTTTTAGTTTTACCCGCGCCGGCGCCCGCTAAAATTAGTATCGGTCCTCGAGTGGATAACACGGCCCTTTTCTGTTCAGAATTGAGTTCATCCGACGGTGAATTCAGGGATTTTAGCATGTTGGACACTATAGCATATGAGGGTATAATGAAGGCCTTCAGATTAAAGGGTGAAGCATGAGCAGTTTAGCCACATTCTATTAACAAAAAAACGGTCAAATATATACTTCTTGCCCTTGTTATCTTGCCTATCTTTACAGTTTACGCGCGTAGTCAGGGGGCAGAGATTTTGCGTATGCTGGAAGTGACGGATCCTGGTAATTCCCAGACCCTGGCCCTATTGGCGGGCTATTTGAATATTAATCCCACTGGCACGGGCGGCGCGGAAGTCGCCATTGTCGACGGCACGGTCCTTGAGTCCAACGGAATAGAGGGCGAATTTTTCGTAGATCTCGGCAAGTCTGGTACTGGTCAAATTAGTGTCTATATCGTGCGTACCGGTGATACTCTAAGTGAGATTGCCGAGATGTTTGGTGTTTCCGCCAATACCATTATCTGGGCCAATGATATAAGAGGAACATCCATCAAGGTGGGTCAAGAATTGGTCATCCTTCCCATCTCCGGCGTGCGTCATGTTGTTAAGTCGGGTGATACGCTAAAATCCGTCGCCACTAAATATAGGGCGGATCTCAACGACGTTCTTTTGTACAATGGCCTAGCCATCGGAGACAAGATTAAATCCGGCGACGTTATTATTATTCCCGATGGTGTTATCAGCGCTACGCAAGTCTCATCGGTCAAAAATTCTGCCGGGACACGGACATATCCAGTGTATTCCGGCTATTATATTCGACCGATGACCGGCGGAAGAAAAACTCAAGGTATCCATGGCAACAACGGTGTTGATCTGGCGGCTCCCACCGGTACGCCCATTCTCGCGGCGGCGGACGGCAGAGTTATCGTGTCTCGCGCCGGCGGATATAACGGTGGCTACGGATCTTATATAGTCATCAGCCATCCGAATGGCACTCAAACACTCTATGCCCACTTGAGTCAAAACAGTGTTTTTGTAGGACAAAATATAGTACAAGGCCAAACTATCGGCGCGGTGGGTAACACCGGCAAATCCACCGGCCCGCATCTTCATTTTGAAATCCGCGGCGCCAAGAATCCGTTTTAGGATTCAAACATTTCCCTATCTTTTTTAAATAAGAAGCAGGCTATATGGTAGATAGTGTAAGTGATGAAAAAAGCGGATAAAACGTCAATTGAGTAATGGAGATGGGCCATCAAGACAATTACGCCAAAAAATACAGCCGTTGCGGTAAATAATATTAATAGCCAGTGATGTTTATGGAAAAGCAATGCCATCAAAAAAGGTAAACCGGTATGCGCGGAGAAAAACAAATCACTACCAGACGAAAAGTTTTTAAGAAGATCAGAATCAAGAGGTAATGCACTCGGGAATGGTCCAATATGTGTCAGGGTTATAAATACAGAGCGGATGAGTATAAATAAGGCTATATTTTTTAAGATGAAGGGAATTCTTTGTGGTTTGATGAGGGATAATATAATTACGAAAGCCCACAAAACGAACGGACCGTATATAAAAATTTCATCCACATTAAAAACGGGGATGTTACTTAAAATTATGTCGGTTACAGCCAGACTAGCCTTTTCTGTAGCATAGAGCCCTGCATAATAGTTGATAATAAGACTTAAAATAAGGAGTACAAATCCAATGATAGTAGAGAGGACAAAAGATTTATTGCTCAAACACACCCTGTGTTTATCAAAAAAGTTACCATTGTCTCTCAATATCTTTGATAAGTTAATAAATTTGTGTAAAAGCATTATAGACTTCATCTATTGATATTTTATCGATAATACTACCATGTTTGTTGTGAAAAAATAGTTGCGATAATCCTCGCCCGTTTGATTTATCTACCACTACATTATGTTTATTATTAGGCATGTACATATGCGGCCCAGGACCTAGAATTGTAACACTTTTTATTCCTGCTAGATAAGCCATGTTGCTTGGACCGCTGTCTATTCCGATAAAATAATCACTTTTTCTTAAAACTAACAACAAAAGCGCCAAATCAAGTTCTCCGATAAGTGAATACGACTCGAATCCGAGTCTGGGAGCAATGTATTTATGGTCCGATGTGTCTATTTGCGTACCTATAAAAATAAATTGAAACTCATCTAGCTTGTTGACCTTCTTTAAAAGAGATATCCATTTCTCGTTTGGCCAACGTTTCATTATCCAATTTGTGTTTGTGTGCACTATTATTTTCTTTTTTGTTGTATTAAGTACATTTAAGTTAGAAATAGCCATATAATCATTGGCTGTGAATTGTATAATTTTGTCGAAAGATATATCCTTTTGTGTACCATTAAGCATTTCAAAATTTATAGATAGTAAGCGTTTGGGTGTTTTTCTAAAGATTAGACTTAGCATAATATGCAAACCATATTTAATGAGAATACTTAAGACCATTTTAATATGTGTTGTTTCAATATTTTGAATGATTGTATAAGCATCTCTACTGATTCTAAGAACAATAATTTTATTATACCGGTCTAATTGATAGTTTCTGGTAATACTTGATTGTTTGATTTCTCTATTATGTATTGAATTCGCAACTAATACGTTTCGAATGCCCACTATTCGTTCAGCCAAAGGTCTGTTAGCGGGTGAAACAAGAATATCCACAGAGGTTTTATTATTCCGACTTATGTAGTCACTAATCGCCGGTAGTGATACCACAAACTCTCCAATTAAACAGGTATTTACTATTAGAACGTTGGTGTTATTTGCGTTACTTCTTTTTTTAGTAATGAAAAAAAATATAGCAAGTGGAAATTCCTGCCAGAGTCTAAAATATTCATAATTGAATTTCTGTTTTGTGCTCAATTTTAACGTATCACTTCCCATCCTTTACTGTAGTTAATTTTTTTAGGTAGAATGCCCACCATGAGATTAAAAAAAAACATTTTTAAGTAACCTTTATTTTCAAAACGTCGCGCAGAAGATACTACATTTTTTGTAGGCATAAAAAAATATTTACCGATTTTTGATAAATCTTTTCCATAGTGCAAATCTTCTGTACGGATTAAATTTTCATCATAGTTTACTTGTAAGGCCAAATCCTTACGTATGATGTGAATTCTATGTAGTATCTTGAGTGATCGATCAGTCCAATTGGTATACCAGTACCAAAATTGCGATGTGAGTGTATTTACATCAGATTGTATTGTTGTCGTTCCATAACTAACCTTTGGGTATTTGTCTAGATATATGTTTAGTTCTTCAAGAAATAGATTTTTGAAATAAGTATCTGCATCTAAAAATATAATCCAATTTGTGTTTTTAGATGTTACACTAAGACCAAAATTTCGTGATCTGGAGACACCTGCTTGTTTAAGATTATACACCTTGATATTGTCTCGTGTATATTTCCGTGCTTTATCGAATGTATGATCATTTGAACCATTAACAACTACAATAATCTCAAACTTATCTAGCGGATATATCTGCGCAAGTAAATGATCAAGTGTTGTGCCTATAAGTTTTTCCTCGTTGTAAGCCGGGATGATAATAGAAAAGAATCGGTGATACTCCATATGTATATTCTTACTATAGTATAGTATTAGGCGAACTGCCAATATGCCCTACACACTTGTTTTTTGATCATGAGCGCTGTCATTGCATTTCTCCAAACTCACAGTGTTTTGGCTTACCCTGTCCTGTTTCTGGGTTCTTACGCCGACACATTCATAGGGATAGGTTTCTTTATTTATGGCGAGATATTTTTTATTGCAGGTTCAGTACTTGCAGGCGCTGGAGTGCTTGATATTTGGCTTGTTGCACTGGCGCTTTATTTAGGCGGAATTTTAGGTGATACCTCTAGCTATTTTATCGGCCTAAAATATGGTGCCAGTTTTTTCAAAAAGGGCAGAAGAATTTTTAGTATAGAGAATTACGAAAAAGGCAAAAAATTATTTCATAAACATGGTAACAAGGGCGTTTTCTTGGCACGTTTTATAGGGCCACTTTCTTGGGTTACGCCATTTTTTGCAGGAGTGTACAAAGTTCCATATCGATATTTCTTTTATTACAATACTGCCGGGGTTATATTAGCAATCAGTCAATTTCTAATTATAGGATATGCGTTTGGCGCCAATTGGCAGTATATACTTTCTGTTATTCAGCATGATATGTGGTTAGTGTTCTGGGTATTTGTTATTGTGATATCCTTGTATTTTGTAGTGCGTAAATTTTTTAAGAATAAGAATCAATTTTAGTTAAACATCAAATTTTTTAGGACGATACTCAACTGCTTCCAGGATATGGGTGTTTTTAATTTCCTCGCTACTTTCCAGGTCGGCGATGGTACGCGCCACTTTGATCATCCGGTGATAGACACGCGGAGAAAAACCTAGGCGCTCGGCGGCGAGATCCAGCGTCTTTCGCGATTCTTTATCAAGATTCACAAATGTTACCATGTCTCTCGCGCTCATTTCCGCGTTGCGCGATATTCCTTTTCCCTTTTTATTGAAACGTTCTTTCTGCGCCGCGCGGGCTTGTTCTACCCTGGTTCGGAAAATTTCACTCCTGTCCCCTTCCGAATCGCCGTGCAGGTCCGTCGGCAAGACCCTGTCCACTTCAAGCCAGATGTCAATGCGATCCATGATGGGACCGGACATCTTTCGTCTGTATCGGGCAAGTGCGGAGGGTGTGCAAACACATGACTTGCCCCGAAAGCCGAAATTTCCGCAAGGGCACGGATTCATGGCGGCTATCAGTAATACGTTTGCCGGAAAATGCGCCGTGCCTTTGGCGCGAGAAACGGATATCACTTTGTCTTCAAGCGGTTGGCGCAGACTCTCTATCACTCTTCTATCAAATTCCGGAAACTCGTCCATGAAGAGCACGCCGTGGTGGGCCAAAGTAATTTCGCCCGGTCTGGGTATGGCCCCACCACCGACCAGCGAGACATAGGAGGCGGTGTGATGCGGCGCTCTAAACGGCGGATTAGTGACAAAAGTTTCTGCCAGAGCGCCGGCCACAGAGTGAATACCAGTAGCCTCAAGCATTTCGTCAAAGGTTAGTTTTGGCAAAATCCCGGCAAAGGCTTTGGCGAGCATTGTTTTGCCGGTGCCGGGCGGGCCATACATGGCGCAATTGTGTCCGCCGGCCGCCGCGATTAGAAGTCCGCGTTTAGCTCTCTCCTGACTTCTGACATCAGAGAAGTCTGTAGGAGTGGTTGTTGCTTCATCGACAAGAATAGTTAATTCCGCCGCATCAAGCATTTCTTTGCCCGACAGGTGCCCAATCAGTTCTTTTAGACTCCGGACTCCAAATACCAATAAACCATCAATTAGCGCCGCTTCGCGCACGTTTTCCATCGGCACATAAAGTTCTTTAAAATTATTTTGCTTGGCGAATCGAGCGATAGGGAGAACGCCGCGGATTGGCCGTAATTTACCATCAAGGGAAAGTTCACCTAAGAATAATTTTTTCTCCGGCTCGAATTCAATTTCGTCGTTGGCCAGAAGGTAGGAAAGGGCGATGGCCAGATCAAACGAAGGGCCCTCCTTCTTGAGTTCAGCCGGAGCTAAAGAAATCACGATCTTATGATTCTTGGCTTTCGGAGAACCGAAACCGGAATTTTTGATAGCGGCGCTAACCCTGTCGCGCGCCTCTTCAACAGCTTTATCTGGCAAACCCACCAATGCAAAAGCAAAAAGTGTCCCGCGCGAAATATCTGTCTCGACGGATATTGGTGTCACGGAGAGAAGATTGGTTTGCGCGCTGTAGACTTTGGAAAAACTCATCCGTTATTTCATGTGTTTACGGCAAGTGTCAGCCGAGGGGTTGGCTTCAAGTCTTCCCGCGTCTATTTCTTCATTGCAGACCTGGCAGAGGCCATAAGCGCCGCGGCTGATTTTCTCCAGAGCGCTTTTAACATCTCGGTAACGGGTTTCCAGAGTGTCGACGATTGCCATATTGTCCTCATAGCTCTCAACATTGTCTGCGGCAATATTCTCGTCTGCCTGAGAAATGTCTTTATCGGCCGGGGTGGCTTCCCAGTCCGATAAGTTGTCTGGATTTCTTCTGCCGACTTTCTCCAATTCTTTTTCCAAAAGTGTTTCTTCCGCCTCCAATTTCTTTTTAAAGTATTTGTAATCTATGATCATGCCCTAATTTTATCAGAGTGAAGACTAACGGGAAAGTTTCTCTTGAATCAATCGGTCAATGAGTATTCTTAAGGTCTCGATGTTGTCTGTAATAATAAGCCTATTGTTGTCGAAGAATGAATAAAGAAGAACGATTTGATCACCGGACATAAGTATCCGAACATCTTTATTTTTATCTACAATGTCTGTGAAGACAGAATCTATCGGCAAGTTTCTTAAAAGTTCCGATGTGGCAAATAACGGACCGATATCTTGGCCTAAGGTTTTTTCCCACGCGAGCATCCCGGCGAAAGCGTTTTCAAAAGAAGACAGTTTGATTATCAGAAAGGCACTTTCTTCAAGGGCACCGAACATGAAGGGCGGGTCGAATGCTCTCACGAGATTGCTGGGCGCGCGAACTTCAAGCCCTTCCAAAAATTCACTTATTGGGAAAAGATAAGATGGTTCGCTTGCTCCTTCTTTCGTGAAAATAAAATGTCTGAGCTCCTTAGGCGCTCCACCCATGACGGCGCTGGAGAGAATACCAAGCAGAGCTTCCCGAGAAGTAGCTGTGAGATTGAGATTAATTTCGGCGTCGACAGGTATGAATCTATTTGCAGATGCTGTCGTGACCGGAGTTGCCCCGCCTTTTATAAATGCGTTGTAGGCGTACCACACTCCGACCATGCCTAGGGTAAAAAGCAACAGGCTTCCTACGAGGAGAAAAAACGATTCGCTTTTATTTTTGTAATTCTCGGAGGAAGCATCGTGAAGAGGGTTCTTTTTTAAATGTTCTGCTCGCTGAATAGAAACAAGTGACCCGCGTTCTCTTTGGAGAACTTCGGCCACATCCCCTTGGAAGGTGCGAATTTGTTTCAGAGGAGTTTCTTCGGGATTCATTGCCCTATTTTAACTCATCTGGAGCTCCCTTCGCGAGTTTTTACACTGTTAGTGCCAAGAAGATATTTCTTGGGGTTTTGGTCAAGGTCAAGAAAATCATCGGCGGCTTCTATCAGGCGTGCCGAAGCCGATTTGCCAAAAGCCACTACTTCCACCTGACAGCCATGCGTATTTTGTAAATATTTTACCAAAGGCACATAGTCGCCGTCGCCGGAAAGTAGAATGATGCTGTCCAGTTTGGGCGCCATAATGACGGCGTCAATGGCCAGTCCGACGTCCCAATCTGCCTTTTTGGCCCCACCCAAGAAAATCTGCAAAGGTTTAGAGCGGATTTCAATCCCGGCCTTACCTAACGCGTCAAAGAAAGCGTTTTCTTCTCCGGATTCAGTTGTTACCACGTAAGCTAGGGCGCGGATTAGAACGCGTCCATCGAGGGCATCTTTTATAATGGCGCTAAAATTGGCTTTGGCGTGATGGAGATTTTTGGCGCTGTGATAAATGTTTTGCGTGTCTATGAAAATGCCGACCCGCTGGGCTTTATGTTTTATTACGGTCATAGAATTAGTTGAAAAGTTAATAAGTTGAAGAAGTTCAATAAGGAATTCTCAAACTTATATAACTTATAACGAAGTGAAACTTATTAAACTTATAAAACTATTTTTTAAGACCAAGTTTTTTTTGCAAAACCGAAGCACGTTTCGGACTTTTCTTTTCCAAATACTTCATATGCGCCTGGCGATTTGCCACCATGGCAAGCAGTCCTCGGCGCGAGTGATTGTCTTTAGCATGTGTTTTGAGATGTTTAGCTAACTCCTCAATACGTTTTGTCAGTATGGAAATTTGCACCTCGGGAGAGCCGGTGTCTTTTCCGTGAATGGCTGCTCCCTGAATGAGTTTTTGTTTCTTGGTCTTCGAGATCACTTTCTAAATATAGCATATCCGAGTCTTGTTTACAAGGGTATGTTATAATGTCGCACAATATGAGTAATGTAAGCGAACTTGAACGATTGAAGAGGGAATTTCTGGAATATACCGAAATTGAAAAGGGTCGAAGCCTCCATACCGTCAGGAATTACGATCATTATTTGTCAGTTTTTCTGGAGTATTCGAAAGTAGTAACGCCCAAAGATATTACGGACGTGCTAATTCGCGAGTACCGCTTATGGTTGAACAGGAAAGACCTGAAGAAAAAAACACAAAATTATTATCTCATTGCTCTGCGCGCCTTTCTAAAATATTTGGCGAAACGCGGTCTCAAAACTCTCTCGCCCGAAGTGATCGAGCTTGCCAAGGTGGGCGAGCGTTCTATAGATCTTATTACTCCGGAGGAGTTAGTGAGACTACTGAATGCTCCCGACGTTTCAACTTTATCGGGCTTACGTGATAAGGCGATACTCGAAACTCTCTTTTCAACCGGTTTGCGAGTCTCCGAACTCTGTTCCCTGCCGCGCGATTTGGATCTGGCAAGCGATGAGTTTGCCGTGCGGGGCAAGGGAGAAAAAGTACGGGTGGTCTTTTTGTCCGAGAAGGCCAAAGATTCCATCAGAAAGTATCTTTCAAGCAGAAAAGATTTGGATAATGATCAAATGTTTCCTGTAACTCCCCGTTCTGTTCAAAGAATTATCAAACATTATGCCATCAAAGCCGGTATCTCAAAGAAAGTTACTCCGCATGTAGTACGTCATATGTTTGCGACCGATTTATTATCAAATGGCGCCGATTTACGTAGTGTTCAAATGCTCCTCGGCCATGCCAATATCACCACGACTCAAATTTATACCCATGTAACGGATAAACAATTGAAGGATACGCACAAAAAATTTCATTCAAGAAGGAGGTAGGGATCTGTGCTGCTTGCAAAAAATTTGAAGATTTGCTACTCTGAGGGGGTAATGAGGTTTAAGAGAAGTTCGCCGGAAGGCGGACTTCTTTGGTAAATAAAGATAAATAAAAAATATGTTTGATTTAAAAGTCATAAATTCGGTACTCGGCGAACTGGAAGAAGTGCGCGGTATTCCGCGCGCGTCAATTATTGAGGCGATAGAAGCGGCGCTGGCCACTGCCTATAAGAAAGAATACGGCAAAAAGGGTCAAATTATTCGGACCACTTTCGATCCAAATACGGGTGAAACGCATTTTTTTCAAGTGAAGATTGTGGTGGATGATTCGCGTGTTATTTTTGGTGATGAAGTGAAAAAGGGTCAGACCTTGGGGAACGAAGACACTCGTGTTGTTTACAATACAGAGCATCACATTTTAATAGAAGATGCTCGTAAAATTAAAAAGGACGCCCAGCTTGATGAAGAAATTATCTTTCCCATCGAATCGAAAGGCGATTACGGACGCATTTCCGCTCAAACCGCGAAGCAAGTGATCATGCAGAAAATTCGCGAGGCGGAAAAAACTTCCGTAGTCGCAGAATTCGGCAAGCGTGAGGGGGAGATTGTCACCGGCACGGTTCAGCGTATCGAGCGCGGGAATATCTTTATAGATATGGGTCGCGCTACCGGCCTTTTATCTTACGAAGAGCAGATTCCCGGCGAACGTTTCAACCAAGGTGAGCGCGTGCGCGCTTATTTATATAGAGTGGAAGAAAGTCCCCGGGGGGTATTTCTTCGTCTTTCGCGCTCGCATCCTAAATTTCTTGAAAAACTTTTTGAATCCGAAACGCCGGAATTGGCAAGCGGCACGGTGGTGATTAAAGCTATTGCTCGAGAAGCCGGCTATCGTTCCAAAATTGCCGCTCTCGCCTTAGATAATCACATAGATCCTGTCGGCGCGCTTGTTGGCCAGCGGGGAGTAAGGGTTTCGACTGTCATGTCTGAATTGCGCGGGGAAAAAATAGATATTATAGAGTGGTCGGCCGAGCCAAAGAAATTTATCGAAGAAGCGCTTTCGCCCGCTAAGATTCTAAATATCGAAATTAATGAAGCGGAAATGTCTGCTGTCGCGACTGTTTCCGAAGATCAACAGTCTCTCGCCATAGGTAAGGGCGGGCAGAATGTGCGCTTGGCGGCTAAGTTGACCGGTTGGAGAATTGATATTCAGTCCGCTAAGGGTGAGGAGCTTGCAGTCGCAGAGGTTCCAGAAGATAATAAGACAATATGAACTTATTGCACGATATAGAACCCGGTACGAAAGAGTCGATGAACGTCATCGTTGAAATCAATAAAGGTTCGAAGAATAAATACGAAATAGACAAGTCAACCGGTCTAATCGCTCTTGATCGCGTAGCGCATACCGCGCAAGACTTTCCATTTGATTACGGTTTCATCCCGTGTTCGCTTTGGCACGACAATGACGCTCTCGATGTTATACTTCTTACCACCCACCCTCTTTTACCGGGTATTCTAGTGCGGGCGCGACCCATTGCATTGATGAATATGATTGATTCCGGTGATAGAGATGACAAGATTATCGCAGTGCCCAAGGATGACCCGCGTTTTGATAATGTTTCCGATCTTGGAGATATTAACCCCCATACATTAAAAGAAATTGAACATTTTTACTCCACATACAAAAAACTCCAGCATAAAGAAGTTGAAGTGAAGGGTTTCCGTGGTAAAAAAGAGGCTCAAGCCGCGTTCGAGGAAGGTCTTGAATTATACGCCAAACAATATAAGATAAAGTAATGAAAAAACAATATTTATTCGCATTTCTTTCCCTAACGCTTACCATTGTTGCGGTTTCCTCGGTGTTTGCGTCGGATTTAAGACCGGGACGTGAACAAATAAGACTTGATCTTGAGGCCAGATGGGCAGAGGCGGACGCTAGACGAGAGGCTCTGAGAGCGGAGATTGAAGCAAAAAGGGCTTCGAGTACGGCTAAACGGATAGAATTTCAACAAGATATCGCTCGGCGCAAAGTGGCGCATGTGACCAGAGTTATGTTGGCGACTATTGAACGTCTTGAGAAAATTCTCGCCAGAATTGAATCCAGAATCGACAAGGTTCAAGCGCGGGGTGGTGAGACTACCGAAAGTAAGAAGTTTGCGGCAGACGCCAAAGTAAATCTTTCAGCCGCCCGCGCCAAAGTCGGCACCTTCGCAAGTATTGATTTGTCGAGTAATAAGGCAGCTGAAAATTTCGAAAGAATTCGGGTCGCGGCAGCCGAAGCTCGTGAAATTATACGTACAATTCATGAGAATCTCATGATGGCGGTACGTTCACTTCGTTCAGTTGAAGTGGAAACGGAAGCGGGTAGCTCCGGAGATGCAGAATAGCAATAATTATTGTTAATTAATAAACTATATGGAAGGAGAACAAAATAATATGGGTCAGAACCTGGCAGACAATGGCGGAACTTCTGCGGGGCCTATCATCGGTATTATAATTATTCTTGCGATTATCATTTTGGGCGGAATTTACTTTTGGGTTCAGCGTACCGATGATGTGATAACAACGGATGATACCATGATGACCAACGAAACGCTTAATTCGATCAACACACAAAGTTCAACTGACGACACTTCTTCAATCGAAACGGATCTCAATTCGACGGATATAGAAAATCTTGACAGTGAACTGAATGCTTCATAAATCTGGGTTTTCGGAAACACAAAGAGCTCGATAGTTGCGCTATCGAGCTCTTTGTTATACGCTACTTGCCATGAGTTATTTAGTCCCGACAGTGATAGAAAAATCGCAGTTCGGAGAACGGGCGTACGATATTTACTCGCGACTTTTGCGTGAGCGCATCGTTTTTCTCGGCGGGCTCATTGACGATGATGTCGCCAATATTGTTATAGCCCAACTCCTTTTTCTTCAGTCAGAAGATCCCAAGAAAGATATTTCTCTGTACGTAAATTCACCCGGCGGCTCGGCCTCGGCCACTTTGGCCATGATTGATACCATGAATCACATCAAGCCGGATGTTTCTACCGTGTGCGTAGGTATGGCCGCTTCTGGCGGCGCCTGGCTCCTCTCTTCCGGGGCCAAAGGCAAAAGATTCGCCCTGCCAAACGCTGAAATAATGATTCATCAACCATTGGGAGGCGCCGAAGGTCAGGCCTCTGATATTGAAATTCGCGCCAAGCAAATTTTAAGATTGCGGGAAAATCTCGCCAAGATAATGGCCAAAAATACCGGCCAATCCATCACTCAAATTCAAAAAGATATTGATCGAGATTTCTTCATGAATGCCGAAGAGGCTAAAAAATACGGTATCATTGACAAGATTTTGTAGTCATAGTAAACTTCGATTGTTCACTTATAAAATTTAATTGAAATTGTTTTAGGTTGGTTTTTCCGATTTTACCGCACACTTCTTCACGCCCGGCTGACCGCACAAACCAGATATGTCTCTTAAACTAGCGCTACTTTTAGCCCTGCTTGCCGCATCTGCCGGTATCGGCTTTGGTTATTTATTGCGCCTTCTAATCTCTCTTGGTAAGAAGGGCTCACTTGAACTGGATATCAAACAGATGGAACTTTCTTCAAAAGAGGAGGCTCGGCGAATTATCTCGGAAGCCGAAGCTCGGGGGGAAGAAATTACTCAAAAAATCCAAAAAGAATTTAAAGAACGCGAGGAACGGATAAAAAAGACGGAAGATCGTCTGGCGAAGAGAGAAGAATTTCTCGATGGACGCGTGCTTGACTTAAACAAGGAAGCGGAAAATGTGAAGAAAAAGAACGCGGAGATCTCCTCTTTGCGGGAGCGAGCATCTGCCCTTGTCAAGGCGCGTCAGGCGGAATTATCTAAAGTGGCAGGCCTATCCCATGCTGAGGCTAAAAATGAACTTTTAAACACTGTGCAAAAAGAAGCTGAAGAAGATTTGCTTATACGCATGCAAAAACTTGAGACAGAAGGCGAGAAAAAGCTCGAAGGTCGGGCTAAAGAAATTCTCTCCACTGTGATTCAAAGATTGGCTGTATCTACGGCCAGCGCGATGATGGGCACGACAATTTCTCTGCCGTCGGATGAGTTAAAGGGTAAGATTATTGGTAAAGAAGGTAGAAATATCAAAGCGTTTGAACGCGCCACTGGTGTAGAAGTGATTGTGGATGATACCCCCAACTTGATTACTCTCTCTTCATTTGACTCGGTACGCAGAGCTGTGGCCAAATTGGCGCTTGATAATTTGATTCTTGACGGACGTATTCAACCCGCCAAGATTGAAGAGTTTGTGGAAAAAGCTATTGCTGATACGAATAAAATTATTAAAGAAAAGGGCGAGCAGGCGGCCGTCGAATGCGAAGTTTATAATCTGGATCCTAAACTTATCTCAATTCTAGGCCGTCTGTATTTTCGTACCAGCTACGGACAGAATGTCCTTGATCATTCAATAGAGATGAGTCACTTGGCTGGGATGATCGCGCAAGAGCTCGGGGCGGATGTGGCGGTAGCCAAGGCGGGCGCGCTACTCCATGATATCGGCAAGGCTCTAGACCATGAAGTTTCCGGGACCCATGTTGATATTGGTCGCAGAATTTTGGCCAGATTTAATATTTCTGAAGATATTATCAAAGCGATGCAATCGCACCACGAGGAATATCCGTATGAAACGATTGAATCTGTCATTGTGCAAACGGCGGATGCTATCTCGGGTTCAAGGCCCGGAGCTCGTCGGGATACTGCGGAGCGTTATCTCAAGCGTCTTGGTGACCTAGAAGCGATAGCACTCTCGTATGAAGGTGTTGAGAAGGCCTATGCCCTGGCTGCCGGGCGGGAGATTCGCATTTTTGTGTTTCCCGATGAAGTTACCGATCTGGAAGCCAAGAATATGGCCAGAGAGATAGCTATTCGTGTAGAAAACGAACTCAAATATCCGGGAGAGATTAAGGTTAATGTTATCCGCGAAGCTCGCTCTATTGAGTTTGCTAGATAAAATGGCTTAGTATATAATCAAACACGAGTCTATAAGTGTTATAGAGTCAGGTTTATCAAATAAAATATTAGATAATACATAATGAATAAGGTAGATATTGCAAATGCAGTGCACGGGAAGCTCAATGGTACAAAGGTACAGGCTGAAGAAGTTGTAGATATTGTCATTGACTCAATCGTTTCTACTCTAAAGAAGGGTGGTGAAGTTTCAATTGCCGGTCTTGGCATCTTCTCAACCAAAGTTCGCGCCGCGCGTCAGGCTCGTAACCCTCGTACTGGTCAAGCTATCTCGGTTCCCTCGATGCGAGTGCCTAAGTTTCGCCCAGCCAAGGCATTGAAGGAAGCGGTGAAGTAATTTCTCTAGCTAGAAAACAAAAAACTCCTTTCGAGCTCCGCTCAGGGAGTTTTTTGTTTTATCTATTTTTTACATTTATAACTCACGGTCGTATATTATAGATGTATGGGAAACTTGAGAAAAAATAACTGATACAAACAAAAAAGCCTCGGATGTTTCCATCGCGGGGCTTTGTTTCCCAGATCCTCAGCTTGTTGGTTCGACTTGTGTCGAGACCGGCCAGCTTACTGCCTTTTACGTCGGTAATCTTGGTCAACCCGACGGCATCGCGGTCTCGCCAGAAGTCATTTCCTACTTCTGATCCCCGCTCACGTTTGTGCTAACGGTCGCGCTTACTCCAACTTTGGAGCTTTCGATAAATCCAGGCGAGGCATGGTATTCCATGCTGCCTGCGGATCATCGGTCCGCGTTTGGAGGTCGTCCCAACACTTTCTGCAAGTGTTGATTTTTCCCCAAACAACCTTATGCTCGGCAGGCGTAAATCGGAGCTCGCCAGTTATGGCAAGGTCCAATTCGTTAGCCGAACAATGGTCGTGGTCAAGCACAACAGTAGGAGTTGGATCTCTGTACATGGAAACCTCCAAACCCGCCTGCCATTTCTGATCAGGTCTTACGGTTTATTGTTGACGACAGAAAGTGGGAGCGCAGAAAGAATTTCACTTTTCTTCCCGTCACCAAAATCGTCCTCGTCTGCCTCGACGAACTGGACATCTTCTCTGTGGGCTCCGCTCTGCTGAAGGTATTTGATAACTTCAACGATAGTGCCCTCTCCGACCAATGCCGGATTACCTGACTCGTCAAGTACTGCATAACCATCGCCAAGCAACATCAGATAGAAAAACTTGTCGTTTTTAATTCCCATTACTCAACCCTCCTCAATGTTTTACAGATACTTTGATTGTGATCAAGCTACTCAAAGAGCATTAATACCATTGTACATTATAGCACCCTTATAATTTAATGTCAAGTTTTTTTCATAACGATTATATTCTACAGAAATAAGAGATAATTTCGTTCAAATTCCCCCACTTCGCCATATGCAAGTAATTTTGTTGGAAAATCCCGATATTGCCAATACTATGCGGCAAATTTTTGAAATGGTATGGAAGTCTCGCGAAGAACCCGCCTAGATTCTTTTTTGGATGACTTTATAAATTCTACTGCGATGGCGGATTCCGAGGATGAAAACTTCGTTATCTCCAATTAAGTAAACTACTCGCCAGTCTCCAACTCGTAATTTCCAATAGCCGCTTAATTTACCACGCAAAGGTTCACCATAGATTTCTGGGAAAGTGACAAGTTTTTTCTCGATCGCTGAGTTAATTTGTTTTTGAACCGAATTGTCTAGCAAGGGAATATCCACTTCCATTACGAGCTTATCGTAATTGAGTTTATTTTCCCCAGACTTCTTCATGGCTTAACCATCGTCCCTTATGAGTTCTCATGCGCTCTTCCGCTAGTTCGGCAAGCGTAATATCCTCTTGCAGTTCAAGAGCTTCTCGGATAAGTTTAGCGGTGATAGTAGCCTTAGGCACATTGTCGCGATGAGCAAGAGCCTGGATATCTTTATCCATTTCTTCTGAAAGTGTAATGTTTAGTCGTTTCTTTGTTGTGGGCATATTGGTAGTGTATCACTAGTGTATCACCTATGCAAGGTGCATGAAACTATTTTACCCTGTAATCCTCGCGTATTTTTTCTATTTCTTTTTCTTCCTCGCTCTCATTTTTGGCACGAGCAATTTTCCCTAGGTTGGCTAAATTTTCTGGTTTGAGGATATATAATTCTGTAACTCTTTTTTCTAAATATTCGCGTGTGTTGAGCGCGGGGTTTTCCAACACTTCGGATAAAAGAATTTCTAAAATAAAACCAATGTGTGGCCCTGGGCTGGTATTGGTGAGTTTCATAATCTCTGTGCCACCTACAACAAGTTGTTTGACGGAAATCGGATCACGCATGGCCTCTTCGATCATCGATTTATATTTGCGTAGGCGGAAAGGGGTTTCTTTGGGTCGACCAGTACCGATGCGATCACAGACGCGCAGGTCAATCAGGTCCCAAATTAAATCTGCTCCAACATTTCTGACGATGCGGCGTACGGCGCTAAGTGTAATTTTTTCGGTGTCTGAGAAAAACATGTGCCAACGCACGAGTTTTACCGCCTTTTCAATAATATCTTTTGGAAATCGCAGGTCCGCCAGAATTTCTTTCGAGAGTCGTGCTCCCAAAACCTCGTGGTTATAGAAGGTCCATTGGTCATTGATGCGTTTTCTGGTGTGAGGTTTGGCCACGTCGTGGGCAAACGCTGCTAGACGCACATGGAGCGGGAAGTTCTTTTTGGCAGCATGGTTAAGGGTGCGGAGCAGGTGTTCCCAGACGGTATAGGCATGCGCCTGGTTTTGCTCCATTCCTATTCCCTTTTCAAACTCCGGAGAAATAAAATTCAAAAGTCCGAGACGGGCAGCCATATCAAGAGCGAGTGCCGGCGTGTCCGACATGATAATTTTTGTAAACTCATCACGCACGCGTTCGCGAGAAATGTGGGTCAAAAGTCCGGCATGTTTCATGATCGCCATTTGAGTTTCGTGCTCTATTGCGAAGTTTAATTCGCTAGCTAGACGAAGCGCTCGAAACATACGCAAGGCATCTTCTCCAAACTTCTCTTCTGGACTACCTACTGTACGGATAAGCTTTTTCTTAATATCTACTTCGCCACCAAACGGGTCGAGTAACTTCTCCATCTCAATATTGTAGGCGAGCGCATTCATACTGAAGTCTCTACGCGCCAAATCGTCTTCTATTGTTTTACCCCACTCCACTTTATCTGGACGGCGGAAGTCTGAATAGCCGGATTCAAGCCGGTATGGGGTTATTTCGACTACTTTGAGAGTTTCATCATCCGTTTGCTCGTTGACTACTCCGACCGTACCGTATTCGTTTTCGTAAAATGTTTTTGGGAAAAGCCTAATTATTTCTTCTGGTTTTGCTCTTGTAGCGATATCCCAATCTTTCGGTGTTCGATCTAATATTAAATCACGGACGCAACCACCCACTAGAAAATTTTCAAATTTGGCAACACTCAATGCGCGCGAAATATCTTTCACTTCTTCCGGAATTTCAAAATATGTTTTTATTTTTTTCATTGAGAATTAAAATTGTAAATTGAGAATTAGTTTCTATGCTCCCGGCAGGACTCGAACCCACAATAACGCGTCCGAAGCGCGTCGTGATATCCATTTCACCACGGGAGCGACGCAGTTATCCTACCCCAAAACTCGATTTTTTTCCTTGATTACGTTATTATCGTTTTACTTGCCCGGCCTTGCGCCACCGCTAAAGCTAAGGCGACACGCGGTCGCGCCAAGCTTCGGCGAGGCAAGCGGGTATGGTTTAGTGGTAGAACGACTGGTTGCCAATCAGTCGGCGGGAGTTCGATTCTCCCTACCCGCACCGGAGTGTAGTACAGCGGTAGTATACACGCTTCGGGTGCGTGAGACCCGAGTTCGATTCTCGGCACTCCGAAGTTTGGGTAAACCTTGGAGGCAACCTCTTCCAAAAATTTGACTTGCCTTGAATTGTCGGGGCACTGGGATTCGAACCCAGAATCGCTCGCTCCCAAAGCGAGTATGTTAGCCGTTACACCATGCCCCGTTTGCTTTCCGGACACTTTAACACACTTTCTAGTAAACTTTGTAGCTTTAGATGGGTCAGTTTGTCTGAGTATCTGATTTTACAAGTTCCCATACTTTTACCTATTTTATGACCTGTAGGTCTGATTATTGTTTTGGTAAATCTTTCTCTGGGTATTTTAGTGGCCTTAGACCAGTAATCTTCTATTTCCTCTTGATTATCACCGTCGTGAATTTGAAGCTGTAATTTTAGACGCATTTCAGTAATTCCAATGTCCTTTCTTAGAAAATCTAAAAAAGACTGTATTATCTCTGGGTTTGTATTTGTAACATCAACAGGATAGATCCATGATTTCCAGCGCTTGTCCCTGTATGCTTTTGTGCCCTCTGTCCACCATATTATAATTCCCACTACTTGTCTTAAAGAATATTCCATGTAATTATTTTATCACCCACATGTTATACAGCAAGTGGATAAATTTTGAAACAGACGGCAAAACTCATGGTATAGTTTCAAAGTTTTAACCCGGGGTGTGGTATAACGGTATTACACATGGCTGGGGGTCATGTAATTCGAGTTCAATTCTCGGCACCCCGAAAGAAGCTATTTTTGATAGAATGACAGAATAACGCGGGATTAGTTTAGTGGCAAAACGACAGTTTTCCAAACTGTAGTCGGGAGTCCGATTCCCCCATCCCGCATCTAAATAATCACATTTTCAATCAACTCCACTCTAGCGGTTCGGTTTTGTTGGTCAATTTTGACTGTGACAAGGTCTAACTGCCAATCGCAATTTAACTTCCTATCCAACAAATATGTTTGCATGGCTCTTGATAACC
>Ga0209518_1000877_pt1 | contig 36841 bp, 51 predicted proteins | sample RifGroB1_FD_183993 | JGI IMG/M metagenome (GOLD analysis project Ga0209518, IMG submission 183993) | Groundwater microbial communities from Rifle, Colorado, USA - Groundwater B1 (SPAdes) (version 2) | ecosystem: Environmental > Aquatic > Deep subsurface > Groundwater | place: Rifle, Colorado...
AATCTGTGCTGCGTTGGACATGCAAGAGTATATAACCCGTAAAACCAAATGTGCATATCTATTTTTGGCCGATTTTGGTGATAATCAACGATTTAGTGTTTTTGGCTGATCTCAAGCGGCTTTAATGTCCTTTAACTTAGCTGCCGCCTGAACGCACCAAAACGCCCGCCAGCACTACATTCCTTTACATAACGCCTCTGAAAAATGTAAAAAAAAACTGCACATTTGGTTTTTACCAAAAAATGTTACCCTAAATGTTACCCCTGCCGATGGGGTAACAAAAATATGCACATTTGGAATTATGCAAGCAAAAAAGCCCTTATCCGAGACCAGGATAAGGGCTTTGTAAATGCTTTTTAAGGAGTTTTAACCCCCTAAAAGGTGACAATAAATCAATTTTTTAGCTCAGTGCGACCACCTTAATCCTTCTACATCAAACTCCATTACTTGCCTGCCTGCATTGTAAAAAGGAGCTTCAATCATCACCTTTTTAACAGTCTTCAATCGTTGGATAAATTTCTTTGGATTGTTTGGAAAAATAATATCCATGCCTGCATCTCTTGCGCCGGAATACGCCCACGGCTCAGGTTTTCCGTCGTCAAATTTTACTCTCAGTTGCTCCTCGCCCATCATATTAGTCATAAATTGCCCCTTATCAACGAGAACAACAACATCCGTTCCGTGCAGCATCTTCCTTACCATCAATCTAAATGTGGATCCCCCATTGTAAGGAAATTCAAACTCAACGCTGTTGGTGGAATTAGAGGATGCAAAATAGCTCGTGTCTCCGCTCATTTTGTCCAACCTGGTTTCATACAGCCAGTCTGTTTGTGGTTCCGGCGCTGCATCATTAACGGCGGCATTAGATTCAGCGTTGTTTTTTTCCGAAGCGGGGGAAAGGCACCCGGTAAGCATAAATGCACACATTAAAAAGTGTAGTCTTTTCATATTATCCTGGATTTAGTTAAGAAATCAACCCTTCCTGCTGCCCGGTTCATTCGCCTGGGAACTGCCCACATCCCCTACCATATAAGGCAGCATAAAATGTTTCGTCAGCCGCATTTTAACCTGCCAGACCTCAAACACCTGGTCGTAGGGTATCATGTGCCAGGCGTGGCCCGCCTGATTGTGCGGCATCACCTTCACCCCTTCCTTAAAGTTCTGTGCATACCCAAAAACGACCTCCGAGCCTTGCGTCACCACCACGAAAATCCGTCCGACTTCCAGCCCTTTCGCCTGCTCTACCGGCGCACATACCGCCCAATCGCCCCACATCAGCAGCGGGGCCATGCTGTCGTTGGCCACTTCAAAGGTCAGTGCCTTGCCTTGTATGCCGGGAATGACCGCCTGAACAAGCTCTATTGCATCATTCCACCCACAATAATCTTTGAAGTCTTCAGCAGGTACTAATACATTATGATTATTGAGCGTCACAATAGCAAGTTGGAAGGGAGAACCCACCTCGAACCCCTCCGCTTCCAAATCTTTTGTGAGCAAATCATCTATTAATACCTTGAAAAGTCTGGATAATTTTATCAAGGCTGTCAAAGTCGGCTCGGCAGTACCCCTCTCCCAATTGCTGACGCTATTAGAACTGACTTTCAATTTGTTAGATAAGTCTGACTGGCTAAATCCGTGTAGTTTCCTCCCGAATTTGATGTTTTCTCCGATGTTCAATTTTGTTAACGATTTGTTAATGATGGTATTTATAATTCACATCATGTTGTGAATCTCAAAATATATTTACAATATTGCAGCGTCAATCAATCAAAAATATTCAGAAAAGCAAATGTAAATAAATAAGCATGAATAGCCATACCGAGGAATTGAGAAAAACCACGAAAGAAGCCTTCCAGCAGTACGGCGGGCAGTCCATAATAGCGAAAGAGTTGGGGGTGAAGCGGCAATATGTGTGGTCTATCCTGAACGGGGAGAGGGGAAACGACGAGACGCTGATGAAGCTCTCCGTGTTCATCAAGAACCGGATTCAGGAGCAGAAGGACAAAGAAGTGCAAAAGAAGCAATTGACCAGCGAAATCAAAGCCGCTTTAACAGCTTAATTTTTAACCTATAAATATCCAGAACATGACAGCAACTACTAAACAAAAGACAAGGAAGTTCATACGGTGGGAAGGGGATAGGACCCCGAACGAAGGGTATCCCGCTTTAACCGTCGAAAGAACAAGTGGGTTTAACCAAATCATCACAGACGCCTTCGCCCAGATTTTATTTGAAGGGTGTGACAACACTTATGATGCCGTCCACCAGCTTGAATTGGATTACTCCAAGCCTTACAAGAAAGCCCGGCTCATAGCTGGGTGGGGCAGCAACCACATTTGGTTCCACCGCATCAGCGAGTTCGGCGAGGTGGATGAAAAGCGGCTCGCCATCATCGAGTTCGACCCTTATAAAATCTAAACAACAATGCAACTAACGACCCATGACATTGCCGAGCGCCGGGAACGTGATGGACGGACGACCCTCTGGCTCTCCGAAAGGTTGCTGATTGAGGAATTGGATATTTCAGAAATGTACCTCCGAATGAAAGCACGGAGGGAATATCTGGAATCCGTCTCCCCTGCCAAAAAAGACAAAGACATCCTCCCCGACACGGGCAAGTCGTGGCGGTACGCCCGCATCAACGGGGCCTTCTATTACGATTACGACCGCCTCCCAGCCAACCGCAGGGAAGCGCTGCCGGGAAAGGAAAAGCTGCTCCGGTTGGCGCAGCAAACCGACCTCGACACCTACCATAACCACCTGAAACGTCAGGTGGAGGCCATCTTAAATACCGATTTTCAACAGTACCTGCACCTTTACAGGGGCTACGACGACGACCATGCTCACACACTCGCTAAAGGCTGCGCCGTGTTGATGTTCGCAGCCGACACCCTCCGGAACGGTGGCGCAGACAGCGCCACCGCTTTCCTGAACGAGCTTGCAAACGTGCTGAACCTCGTCGGGTGCGAGTACCTGCCGAAGCACTGGCGCAGGTTGAAAGAAAAGGTGGATACTATATTAAAAGGTGTACCCGTGCAGGAGGTGATGAAGCTCAAGCGGGAAGGTAACCAGAACGCCGCCCGCCTCAACGACGAGGAAGTAAAATCCTGGCTGCTCCAGATGCGCAACATGCCCGCCAACTACACCAACGCCTTCATCATCCGCAAGCTGCGGCTGATGTGTACCCTGGCGGAAAAGCGGGTGCCTTCAAAAAGCTGGTTTGAACTCGAATTGGCCAAACCGCTGACCAAGTTTCTGACCACCGCCCGCTTCGGCTCCGGCAAGCTCGGCGACAAGTGGAAAGGCTACATCCCGATTGAAAACGCCCTCCATTCCGGCGACTGCTGGATGATGGACGGCACCAGGGCCAACATGATTGCCTTTCGGAACGCCGAAGGCAAGGAAGAATTTCTATACTGGCTGGCCTGCTACGACGTGCATTCCGGCGACCTGCTCGGCCTGCATTTCGACACGAAAGAGGACCGCTGGGGCTACCTGAATGCCTTGAAAATGTCGGTCTCCACTACCGGCTATCTGCCTTACGAAATCGTCATTGACCGCTTCCCCGGCCACAACACCGAGGAAATCGAACTGCTGATAAAACGCCTCGAACGCCTCGGCGTGAAGGTGACTATAACCTCCAAAAAGACGGGCAAATCGAAGCTCGAAAGGTTCTTTGAAACATTCCAGTCGGTGTTCATGGCCGAATCGCCCTGGTATTACGGCGAAGGAGTACAGAGCAGCCGCACAGCCGCCCACCGCAGCCCCGAATACCTCAAGGCGCAAACAAAACGCCGCAATAACGAGCAGTGGGATTTCAACGCCGCCTGGTCGGAGATGCTCCGCCTGGTGAGCATGTACCGGGACACACCCCTGGCCGAATACTCCGAAAAGTGCGCAGGCGTGGCCCAAAGCCCCCGCCAACTGCACGAGGCCAGCGACCGCCCGCACAGCGTGAAGGTAGAACCCTGGGACGCCGTGGAGCTTTTCGGCCTCGAAAAAACCGTGACCATCCGCCACGGCGGACTGATAAAAACAGACATCCAAAAAGTGGAATACTTCTACCGGGTGGACGAATATACGACCCTTAGCGAGCACACAAAGGTGCGGCTCTGCTACGACATGGAAGACCTCACGACAGTCTATCTCTACGCCGACAGCGACGAGATAAACCGCCAATATCTCGGCACCGCCACCGAGCAGCGCCGGGCGCAGCTATACGGCCCCGATGCCGATATGTCGGGAATCGGAAAGGGAAAGGAAAAGATTGCCGCAATCGAAGCGGCCCGCAAAGAACACTTCAAAGTGCTGACCCAGGTGGCCGACGACGGCGACGAGGTGGACATCCTCCTCGCAGGGCTGGCCCAAAAAGGCGCAAAATCCAACGCCGAAACCGCCTGGCTCCACGAGCGAACCGCCGAATGGAAACCGACCGAAAAAAACAAGCCCCGCCTCCTCGATACGGAGGAAGCGGACGAATTGGACGAAGACACTTTTGCCCTCGTGCCGAACGCAGCACGGAAGCAGTACTAAAGAATAGTAGTTTGTACATAGTAAGTTCTGGGATTGGTAGCCGGGCAACGGCCCGGCTACTTTTTGAAAAAGCAACTTTCACAATCAAAATAAATCATCATGCAAGCATTCTTTTTCATCGGCTCTGAGCCATCGAAGCAAAACAAACCTTTCATCGTCTTCGCAAATAGCGAGGAGGAAGCCCTTTCAATTGCCTCAAATGTGCTGTCAGAAAAGGCATTCGGCAACCCTGAAAAATTAACGCCAGGAGCCGCTCAACTTATTTCCGAAGTCAATAATAAGGGCAAGTTTCAGAGCTATTAATGTTCGGGAGCGTGGGTTCGACTCCCGCCGCTCCCACCAATATCCATAGGTGTTTATTTTCATGAGATTTAAGCCGGGGCAAAGGCCCTGGCCTTTTTAAAACCTTTTAAAACAACCTTAAAATGGTATTAATCATCAAAATCGGACTGACCTGCGCCGTCATGTTTTTCTTGGTGGCCTACAACCACGCAGCCTGTAAGAAGGCAGAAGACGAGAAAAACACCCCCTGAATATGCACCAGCGACCACGATAAACCAAGCCAACACACCCATTTTCACAAATTAAACACACTGCAATGAGTACGCCCATCAACATCAACAAAATGCACTTCAGCCAGATTTCCGACCTCGCCCGCAAAGAATGCGAGCGCCTCGGCTCTCAGTCCCGGCTCGCCGTAAAATGCGACGTTAGCGACGCAACCATTTCCCAAATCATCACGGGCAAATTCGACCAGGTGAGGGACGGCATGTGGCGGAAAGTCGCCGCCGTCCTCGACTGGCGTCCTGACGGCTGGCAAATCGTGGAGACCTCCAACACCCGTTCCGTGCATCAAATCATGTCGGATGCGAAAGAGCAGCGCCTCTGGCTCACCGTATGCGACGGGGCCGGGGCCGGTAAAACCAGCGGGGCGAAGACATTCGTCGCAACGAACCGGGAGAACGTGTATTACCTCGAATGCGACGAGTGGAACAAAGGCGAGTTCGTGCGCCGTTTCGCCCGCTCCCTCGGCATCTCTTTCCTCGGATGCGGCACCTACTACGACCTGCTGGATAAGATAGTGCGAGACTTTCAACAGAAGTCCGACGAGCGGCCCCTCATCATCCTCGACCAGGCCGACAAGCTCCGTGACGCCGCTTTCCGCTGCCTCATCCCCCTGTTCAACGGCCTCGAAGACAAGGCCGGGATGGTGGTCATGGGCGTCGGCCACATACGCAAACGCATCCGCCGCAACGTCGAGCTTCAAACTTGCGGCTTCGACGAAATAGAAAGCCGGTTCGGGCGCAAATACATCAACCTGCCGGGCCACACCCGCACCGACGTGGCTAACATCTGCCGGGGCAACGGCCTCGAAGACCCCGAAACAATCAAGCGTATTTGGGCGGAAGTGTGGGGCGAGGAAAAGGGCAGGTCCTCTATTGAAGGCCGGGAGGTGAACGTAATCAAGGACAACCGCCGCCTCAAACGCTGCATACAGCGGGAGATACTTATGCTTTCAGAAGCCTCCCCACCGCCCCCTCCAAGGGAGGGGGAGGCTTACGCCGAAGCGCTGGAATCCGTAGCGGCATAACCGTGATTTATTAACACACACAATACAATTACAATGGCAAAAAAAGTTACCGAAGCCGATGCAAAAGCGGCAATGAAAGAATGGCTCGACAACGACGTACAGCTTGCAAAGGTGCAGGCAGAGAAAAGGGTGAAAATCACCCCGCTCGTACAGAAGTACGAGGGGCTGGAAAGGGAACTGACGGACAAAAAGCTACAAGCTGCCGAGGTGCTGGAAGCCTATGCAGACCAGAACCGGGGCACCATTTTGCCAAGCGGCAAGAAGTCAACCGGCTTCGAGGGCGGCACGATCGGCTGGAAATCCGGCCCGCCCAAACTCGTGCTGGCAAACGAGGACGAATTTGGTTGGGAAGAAGTCCTGGCGATGGCCAGGAAAGTGCTACCGGAGTTTGTGTTGCAAAAGGACGAACTCGACAAGTCGGGCATCCTGCGCAACGCCGACGGAATCGGCGACAAGCTGGCGAAAGCCGGCCTCGCCGTCGAACAGAAAGAAACCTTCTACGTGAAGGCGTGACGTGTATTTTTTTCAACCCGCTGGCGGCGCACCCACACACTTTAGCCGCCAGCATTTTTCAAAACCACACAACATGCAAGAATACCTCATCACCCTCTACGGAAAGCAGTCATCCAGGAGCGTCCGAATCGGATACCGGGAAGGGAAGTTAGCATCCTTCTCCATCCCTGAAAACGAAAATTTCGACGAGGTTGGGACTATCTTCCTGCTCAACTGGCTGCGCTCTCAAACCGTCGAAACGGAAATGCTAAAAAACGTGGATGACATCACGCTGGTAGTCCGCTTCCGGGCGGAAGCCATCGTTGCCGACATTAGTTTTGATGTGTTTTGGAACGCCTACGGCTATAAAGTAGGCAACAAAAAAAGGGCTGAAAAAGAGTGGAACAGGCTCACTTCCGAAGACCGCATTCTTTGCTTGCGGGGCATCCGCCGCTACAATATGTGGATAGCGCAGCGCCGCAACCAGGATAAACTTTACCCCGAAACCTTTCTGTCACAATCCAGGTGGGAAAACGAATACAGCTTATGAAAACAAAATCACCGGCATCCGCCAACATAATCAAGTTCAACGCCCTGCTGCGGGAACTCTTCCCTTACAACCACGCCGAGGCGAAAGAGGGCCTCCTGAGCGGCTATCAGGTGACCAGCACCCTCGACCTGACACCGGCGCAACTGTCCGAAGTCATCACCGGATTAGAAAACGAAAAGGCCAAGCGCCGCACCGAACCGGACCGGGAAACCCGGCAACTGCGCTCGAAATGCCTGAGCCTGATGACCGACATCGGCATCAATACCGCCGATTGGGCAAGGGTCAACGCCTTCTGCGAAAAGCCGCAGGTGCTGAACGGGCGCAGGCTCTACGACCTGAACAAGGTCGAACTTGAAGCCTTCCGCAAAAAGCTGTTCGCTATCAAAAAGGAGTATGCCCGGCGCACCCAGGACGAAAAATTCTGGGCGGCCAATAACTAAAAACACCCGCATGAAGTACACCCGTGAGCAAAGCCGCCGCCGCAATTACCTCGCCCGTGTCCTCATGGTGCAGGAAGCCCACAATGAAGTGTGGGAGGAGGACTTGACCAAGAAATACATCTGGCGCAAGTTCATTTTCGGGCGCTTCGGCATCAGCTACATCACTTATCTGAACATGCTCGGAATCAACGCACGAAAAGAACTGAACGACTTTAATCAAAAAATTATCGAAATGAAAAATGCAAATCAACCCACTTTATTCGGCCTAATCATCATCTTTTTTGGTCTCATCAGCGCCTGCGGAGTGCCGGTTTCCAGGCTGGCCTCCACCTGCGCTGAACGCTACCCGGTGAAGGCCGATACCGTCACCGTCACCAGGACCGTCACCGACACGGTCGTCTTGCTCGATACGTACATGGAGTACGTGGATACCACAGAATGCCCGCCCTCCGACACGGCCATAACTATTGTAAAAACAGTCTCTGTGATGGTGCCTGGAAAAACCGTTTACAGCACACACGAGGTACACGACACCATGTTCGTGGTCGTGGACAGCGCCCACGTCGCCGCCCTGAAACAGGAACTCGAAGCCTGCAACCAGGCCCGCATCGCTGCCGCTGCCGCCGCCGCAACCGGCAGTCCCGGAGGGGCAACAAACAACGACGGTCTCCCATGGTGGTGGCTCCTCATCGTAGGCATCGGCGGCTTCCTCATTCGCAACTTTTTACCCAGAAAACAAAAGGCTTAGTCGGTTTTTTCAACATTGTTTGGTCTCCGCCCCCTTTCGTGGGGCGGGGCTTTTTGGCCGGAACGGTTCCAGCGGGTTCGATTCCAGCTCCGGCCTCATAGTATCAGTAAGGCCCCAGGTCGGCCCGCTTTTTAAAACCCACACACACACATCACGCCCATGAGCGCCAAAAGAAAGGCCATCGGAATTTCCGATTTCCTGAACAAAAAATTTGACAGCTTCCACTTCGACGGAGCCTGGAAAGCCAGCTTCGGCGAGCCGGAGAAAAATTTCAAGATGGTCGTCTATGGCAACTCTGGCAACGGCAAAACGGACTTCTGCGTCAAGCTCGCAAAGTACCTCTCCCGATTCGGGAAAGTGTATTACAACAGCTTCGAGGAGGGCGTCAGCAAGACCCTACAGGATGCCTTCGTGCGCAACGACATGCGGGAAGTGACAGGCAGGGTCATCGTCGGCGACCGGGAAAACTTCACCGACATGATGCAGCGCCTCGGCAGCCGGAACAGTCCGCATTTCGTGGTGATTGACAGCCGGGACTATATGAAATTTACCACAGAGCAGTACAAAATGCTCACCGAGCGCCACCACCGGAAAAGCCTCATCGTCGTCTGCTGGGAGATGAACAGCGCCCCCAGGGGCGAACACGGAAAACAGATGCTCTATATGTGCGACATCAAAGTACACGTGAAGAATTTCGTAGCCATCCCACGCTGCCGCTACGGGGGAAACGGGCGCTTCACAATATGGGAGCGCCCGCTCGACCACCAGGAAGAAGCGCCCAATTTGTTCAACCAAACGCAACAGATATGAACGTGCAACAAATCCGCAGGCAACTCGACGCTATCGAGTTCACCATCACCGCCATCCGGCAGGAACTGAACGACGATGACGGCCCAGCCAGGCCCATGCTCGATGAAATCGCCGCCTATACCATCGCCACCTTCGGCCTGGATTCCAGGCGCTTCTACGGCAACAAGCGCCAGGCCGACGTTGTGAACGCCCGTGCAGCTTTCGCTATGGCCGCCTATCAAAATGGCTACACCCTCAAGGCCATCGGTATCCATATCCACAAGGACCATTCGAGCATCGTACACCTGCGCCGTGATTACGAACTGCGCACCCGGCAGTGGCCGGAATACCAGGACATGATGAACAAAGTCACCGATAATTTCCGCCGCCAAAACCTGAGTATCACATGAAAAAGCCGGATATAATTTTCACGGAACAGTTTGACCTGACCCGCTCGGACCTGCCACCTGCCTCAGACCTGTTCGGCTATGTAGCGGAGGTATTGGTTCGTGGTACACACAACTTCAACATCGCACTGATTATGCAGAAGGAGATGACACTCGAAGAAATAGTAGCCCCTGTAATCGCAGAAGCTGCAAGGCGGGGCTGCGAGGTTGATGAGATACTATTCATCAAGGCCGAGCGGCTATCGTGTGGAAGTGAATGCTTTTCAAACCACCTTAAATAATCTGAAAATGGCACAAACAACCGGAATATCCTGGACAGACGCCACCTGGAACCCCTGGCACGGCTGCCGCAAAATCTCCGCAGGCTGCAAGTATTGCTACATGTTCAGGGACAAAGAGCGCTACGGGCAGGACCCCACCGTGGTCATGCGCTCAAAAAGCAACTTCAACGACCCCCTCAAATGGGCGATGGACACCGAACAGATTGGCTTTTTGCCCGGCAAGGACAAAGAACCAAGTGCATTTGTGGGTATGAAAATATTCACCTGCTCCTGGTCTGATTTCTTCATCCAGGAAGCTGACGAGTGGCGGGCAGATGCCTGGAATATCATCCGGGACACGCCGGAGTTCACTTATCAAATCCTGACCAAGCGCCCGGAGCGCATCATGGAATGCCTGCCTCCGGATTGGGGAAGGGGATATGAAAATGTTTGGCTCGGCGTCAGCGTGGAAGACAAAGCTGCCCTTACCCGCATAGAAATACTTTCTAACGTACCCGCAAAACTTCGTTTTATCTCATTCGAGCCGCTCCTCGAATACATCATTTTTGGCGATTACATAGACTGCCTGATAGACTATGATTGGGCAATTATCGGAGGCGAGAGCGGCAACGAAAGCGGCAAATACCGCTACCGTCCATGTGACGCCAATTGGATTGGAAACATTGCAACGAAACTAAGGAAATACGGCGTCACTGTGTTTGTAAAACAACTCGGCACACACCTGGCAAAAGAAATGCGCCTGAAAAGCAGGCACGGGCAACATATCACCGAATGGCCCCAATGGTTGCAGTACCAGGAGTTTCCAAAGAACAGAAGGGCGGAAGTAGCCCAACCCGACTCCGAAACAACTGAATGGCTCTGCACCTGCGGCCACTTCCAGCCTAACGGGTGGCACTGCGGCAACTGCGGCAACCAACCTCCCTGGGGCTGCGACTGCTCCGATTGCAGCTACTCCGACCCGGATGAGGATGAAGACTATTTCCAAACGGTTTGGTCGAAATTCGACCATATACCTTATAACAAACCTGACAACAACGACCCAGAAACCGACTACCTTTGCGACTGCGGAGCCACCCTCACCAAAGCGGAATTTGAATCAAACGGTCGCTGCGACGACTGCCTCATGCAATATGATTGAACTGAAAAACATAGCCGCCATCGCCTTCGTCATCCTCTGCTGGATAGCAGGGGTGTGGCTGAGAAGTAAAATATACGGCAAAAACAGGTGGAAGTGAATGCTTTGCTTTCGCTATTTTCGCCCATTCATTCACCTTAAAATATCTTAATCATGTTCGGACTAAAAACAGCAGCTTCAAACGACAACCTTAGACGGTTGAAAGAATTCATGTTGCCCGGCGAGGGCTTCGATTTCTTCTCGCAGCTTTCAACGGCCTACATCGGCGTGACCAGCAACGGGCGGGTGTTCGCCCACGAAATCGAGAAAGCCAACATGCTGGAAGGAACGCTCTACGTCTTCAACCTCCACAGCATCACCGGCCTTATGCTCTACCATAGAAAGGCCGCATTGGTGGCGGGCGAAGGCTTCGGCCTTATGCTCGGCACAAAGGAAATCATCCTGCTTTCCGGCGACAGGAAACAGTGCAAAGAAGCCTTTTTGTACCTGCAAGAGCTTCTTTTCACCCCCTCAAACATGCACTTGCACCCACAATAACGTGGTCAAAATGCACACTTTCAGGCATTAGAAAGGCCGCTACAACCCAGTTGTAGCGGCCTTTTCTGCATTTTCAGGCCCCCAAAAAAGGCCCCGATGAAAAATGGTTAAATGGTTAAATGGTTAAATGGTTAGCCATACAGCCATTCAAGAGCCAACCATTCATATCCCATCCGGGAAAATATCCTCCTCTAAGCAGAGTTCCGGCGCAGCGGGCATCACGTCCGCCCAGGGTACGTATTGCGTATCGCCGCCCGTACCGTCGTCTTCCAGCAGGGTGCCGTAGGCTGCGCTGTACACCCGTATGTCGGCCCGGCGCTCGTTCGACCAGTATGCCGTGCGGGCGATGGCGTTGAAGTTCGTCCCTGCCAGCCCGTTCAGGGCAGCGTGGATGAGCGCCAGCTTGTCGAGGTGCGCAAGGGCCGCATCCCGGTACGTGTTGGCGGTGATGGAGGCAGTGCGCTCGTACAGCTTGAAGGCCACCCGCACGGTGAAGTTGAGTTCGACCTGGTCCACGCCGTTGCCGAGGTTGAACACGTCGCCTCCGCCGAGGCCGACGAGGATGCAGGGGAATGAAACGGGCGGGTCTTCCGCTTCGAGTTGCCCCAGGTCGAGGTCAACGTAACGTATGCCGGTGATAGCCACCAGCGGGGCGGTGATTTCCTTGAAGGTTGTTGCGTCCATTATGCCACGATGTCAGTGTCGGTGAGCCAGTCCTCCGGCAGTTCGGTGACGCTGACCCAAATCAGGTTGTATTGTTTCGAGTCCTGCCTGTTCAAACCAATCAGGCCAAGCACTTCCGCCTGGCTGGGGAACTGCGGGAGTTGGAGGCTGCCGTCGAAGCCTAACATGCCCTCGATGACCATTCCCGAATTGGACTTGCGGTTGTACTTGTAACAGATTAAATAAGATTTCATTGTTTAAATTTTTTATTAAGAAGTGATTGAATCTTGTTTTTGATGCGGGCTTCCAGCAGGGCGCTCTTTCCGACATACTGGCGCTTGGGCATCGTGAAGCCCTTGCCCCGGCCCGCCTTGCCGCCTTCGTTGTGGACTTTCATGTAGGCCAGCGGGAAATTGAAATCAACCTGTTTGCCCCGCACCGAGCCTTTGGTGGCGTGGCGGCGCATGGCCCCCGATTTCACCAGCAGCGCCCGCTTCCCTTTTCCGGCGTCTTTCTTCGTCGGCTTGCGGGGCGTCCAGGGCGTGAAACCCGTGTCAGTAAAACCTTTCTTTCGGAAGTTCTCCGCATGGAATTTTTCCGCCTCCACTTGGATGACGGTGTGCAATATCTCCTGCTCTAACCGGGGCAGGCTGCGTTGCAGGTTGCGGAAAAATTGTGATGGCGTCATGCTTAATGTTGAAGGTACTGAAAAAGTATCGCTATGGCCTCGGCGCTGGCGAGCGCTATCAGGCCGTAGATGATTCTTTCCAGCCGGTTTATTTTTTCCTCCGCTACTGCCATACGGCTCGTCATCTGCGTAACAAATTCCTCTTGCAACCGCTCCATTTTTACGGATAGTGCAGTCATTGTCTTTGTTATGTTTCTTACATCGCTGCTCATTTCGATAAGCAGCTTCGTTTCGTCTGACGTCATGGAATCGTTTTTAGCGTATTATTTGAAACAAATTATTGCTTACCTCAAGCGTGAACGTGTAGCCGCCCACCACAATACTATATAAATACGTGCCTTCTTCCAAAGGCAAGAGCGTAGCCTGAGCGCCGAGCAGGTGCAGCACGGTGAGGATGTCGTTCCTGATAGCCCGCTCCACCGCCGACGCCGACAGCGTACGGCTGATAAAATCCAGGTTCACCCTCGCCGCCTTCGACATGCCCGGCAGCTTTTGCGTGGTACCGACAAACTTTTCGGCGAGTTGATAGACTTCCCTCGTTTCCCATTCCGCCCGCAGGGCCTCGCTGCCTTTTTCGATTGCGGCCAGGCCGGGCTTGTCGAAATTGTAATATGGGTGGTCTTCCTCCACCAGCTTGCCCGTCCTGCCCGGATTATTTCGGAACCCTTTCGGCGGCTCGAAATCGAGCGCCTCCGAGCCGGTCGGCGCTTCGTCCGTCTGGATGACGATGCACCTACATCTCCACCCGTTGGGCGGCATAAATGTGTCCCAAAATGTGCTTTGGACGGGGTATATCCTGCCATCCAATGCACGGTGCGATTCCCTTACCCGCTCGTCGCCAGCGGTTTCGTAGCGCAGGTTGGGGTAGAGATAGGCCCGCTTTTCGATGTCCCGCCACTTGGCGGCGCTGTTGGCGCTCGCCAGGGTAGTCTGCAATTCCGCTTCGAGATAGTCCCGGTGGTGCCTTCTAACCGCTCTTTTGCCCTCCTTTAAAAAGTCGTTCAGCGGCAGTTTACGGAGGGTTTTCAATTCCTCGGTGAGCGTGGCCAGCTTGCCGCCCGAAAAGGTGCTGGCGCTTCGCTTCAAGCGTTCCATCAGGTCAAATTCCAGCCAGTCTGCCGGGCCGGTGAGCCGTTTCCCGTAGCCCGCCTCGGCGAACTGCCGGAAGCGGCTGTAATATTCCCGCCATAGCGGGGCGTCGAGGGCGTTGGCCTTCCACTTGCCGCCATGCAAGCGTTTCAGGAAATCATCCTCCATCGGGGCGGGGATGCGGCGGAAGCGGTTGTCGAAATTGGCGTCTGCGAGGAGTGTCACCCCCCCTGCCCCCCCCTGAGGGGGGTTGCACGACGGGCAGGTGCAGGTAGCGCCGTGGGCCATCAGCGCCCGGAGGTCGTATTGCCGTATGTATTGGCGGTTGGTCACTTGCTTGGCTTTGGCTTGGCTTCTTCTTCCTCCTCCTCTATTTCTTCCGGCTCGTCTTCTTCCGGCAAATCATCGGCGCTCGGCATCGGAATCCCGCTCGTCTCATACCACCACGACAGGCCCACCGGCACGGCATTCCTTTTCAGGATTTCGCCTAATTCGAGCGTCTCCTTTTTCGACATGTTCTCCTCCTCCTCGAAAGCCCAGGAGCCGCCAGCGACCGGGAAGCCGATGCGTTCCAGGTAGGGCGTCAGCTTTTCGTTGAGGATGGACAGCACGAATTTCCGGTCGTCTTTGTGCAATTCTTCCTGCACCTGCTGGTGTACGACGCCCTGTGCGTAGCCGGAGGTTTTCGCCTCGGTGGTGGTCATCGTGTTGCCCAGGATGGTGATGGCAATATCCTCGTCGCAGGTCTGGTGCAGCATCTTGAAGATGTCCACGCCTTGGCCCACGCCAGCGGGGTACTGGAATTCAATCTGCGCATCGTCTGGACTGACGATGTACCCGGCAGCGCCCATCTTGTCGAGGGCATCTTCCAGCACGGTGCGGGTCTCCTCGTTGTTGTACTTCCCGTGACGGAATGGCATCCCGAACACCTGCGCAAACTCCGCCCAGTTTCCATAGTTGCCCCGCTTCACGATGACCGGAAAACAGCATTCTAAAATCCATCCCAAATCCTCGTCCTCGCCCGCCTCGATGGTGAGTGCGTCGAACGGCTTTTCCCGGTACTTGATGCCGTCCGTGTCTGTCGAGTTTTTTGTCACGATGCCGAAGCGCGGCTTCACGTGCCGCCTGTCCACGAGTTTCGTGTGGCCCTTGCCGTCCCTTCCCCAATCCAGTTCGATGAGGCTATGCCCCCAAAAGCGGCTTTCCATCACCAGCCGCACGAGCATGTCGAAAAAGGTTTTGTCGGTGAGCGCTTCCACGTCTTCCATGCGCTTCTCGTTTACGGTGAAACAAAGGCGGCGGTTGGTCACTGCCGTGATGCGCTTTTCGATGCAGCGTTTCAGGAAGCCGTCTAACAGGATGTCGGCATAGAGGTCGTAGAGCGTTTGCCGCTGCTGTCCGAAGCCCTCGGCGGCTTGCAGGGCGTTGCGCCATTTGTCAACGTCCTGCGTCTGCCGGGTGATGGGGCGGACGCTGATGTTGTTGACCACCACCATCTTTTTGAACTTGTCGGAGGGCGTGATGTCGCCACCGAACATTCCCTTTAAGTATGAAAACCAATTAGCCATTTTGAGGCGATTTAAGCGGCGCAGGGTTTTTACCGTCCTCTGTGCCGTGAAATTGTTTTTAATTGAAATTGAAAGACATTAAAAATAGTCTCGGCCATTTTTGAGGCTTGTCTCAAAAGTGCGTCGCCGTCTTTTCATGTCCCCCCCACGTAATTTTCAGTTCCTTCGTTTCGGCCCGCCTGGGCAGGTCGTCGTAGGTCTCCATTTTCTGCACCGCCTTCAGCCACGACTTGGCGGCGGCGTAGCGCTCCTGCCGGTCGGACATGTCCACGCCCGCCTGGCAAGCGGCCACGATTCGGTAAACGGCGATGTCCACGCAGCACTGCAAGACCATTTGGTGCCGGGCTGCGCCGGAGGCGGCAAAGATGGTCTCGGTGTCGTAGCTGTCGAACAGGTACGCTTTGGCCTCGGCCTCGGCTGCGCTCAGGGCGGCGGTGACGGTGGCGGCGGTGGCCCTCGTTATCTCGTCGAGTTCGTCCACCAGGATGGATAGCGTTAAGTCTGCTTTTGCGAGGAATGCCATATCGTTAGTTTTTAAAACGGTAAATCTTCTTCGTCCACTTCCCGGAACGGCTTCGCCCCGAAAAAGTAATCAAATCCATCTTCGTTTTCGTCTTGCAAGGCACATTCTTCGCAGACGGGGTTTCCGTCCTCGTCAAAATGGTCTGCCAGGTTGTCGCAGTGTATGCAAATATCATCCGGCGACGGGCAAAGTGGTTGGTCTTGTTTCATGTCAAAACTTGTATTTGGCACCCCGCCTGTTCGTCCCGACCGCAATCGGTGCAAGCTGGCGGAGCTTGGTGTTGATGATGTAGTAAGCGCCCTCGACGGCATCGGGGCCGTCGTCGTGGGCGTTCAGGGCCGGTTCGATGGCCTCGAATTGTTCTTTGAGGCGCTGCATGTGCGGGTCGCCGATTTCGGCTTCGTTGAAAATCAGGCTACCGACCCGGTTCAGCGGTTCGAGCGCCGCTTCGATGCGGCTGAACTTGTCGGGCTTGGCCCTGCGGTCGTCGGCGATGCTCACATGATAGCCCTTCGTTAATTCGACCTTTAAAAGAGCGGGCTTGAACACGTCCTGATACCAGGGGTCTTGAAGGCCGTTCACCTCTACGAAGTTATAGACCGGGACTTTCCCCCCGATGTAATCGTGTATGTCGTAAAACCAATTGATAGCCGCCGCCAGGGTAGCCTGTTCGAGGAAAGCCTTGATAATGTACAGCCTTCCCTCCGCCATACCGCAGAGAACGAGGGCTTTGTAGTCGCCTTTTTTCGATGCGGTTGACTTGTAAGATGCGTCCATGTAAGCCGCCAACAGTCGGAACTTTGACCAGGCGGGTATTTTTCCGAAGCGCAGGTCTTTGAAGACTGCGCCCTGGGTGATGGGGTTGTTGAAATATTCCTTTTGCCCGCTGGCGTAGCTGATTTTCGAGAGCATGTAGTTGACCTGCTCCAGGGTGTAGCGTTCTTTCCAGGTCGGTTTGCCGTGTTTGTCGAGGATGTTCACCTTCTTGAAATAGTCGGCGACCCGCCCGGCCTTCACAACGATGCTTTCCTTGCTGATGATGTTGCCCACCACGATAAACCGTTTTGTTCCGGTGATGGACATGGTCGGGAAAAGCGCCTGCTCCACCCAGTTCCACTTTTTTTCAATCCTTGCCTGGTTGCGGCTTTCCTCGTCGGTGTCTATGTCGTCCACCACGATGTAGTCGGGCCGCTTTTCTTCGTTCCTCGTTCCCCTGGGGCTTTGCCCTGCGCCGATGGCCCGGAAGCTCACCGAGTCGCCGGTTACGAACTTGCCCCGCTCCCATTCCCGCCAACTGCGCTGTTTTCCGAAATCGGAAACAAAACGCTGGTTGTGTTCCAGGTTGACTTGGATGGGCATGAGCAGTTCGCAGGCGTTGTCGTAGCTGTGCGACACGAGCAGCATGTTTGACATTCGCTTGTTGGCCATCTCGAACAGGGGGAGCATCAGGCCGAAAACGACGGACTTGGCGTGTTCCCGTGCAAGCGCCATGCACATATATATATTGTCGGACTTGATGACCTTGTTGACGGCCTGGATATGAAACGGGGCGAACTCCGCCGAGGCGTAGTTGGGGAAGTAGTATTTTGCAAAGGCCACAAAGTCGCCTTGCAGCCTGGCGATGCGCCGGGACTTGTCGCCGTCCGTCTCCACCGGGACGGGCGTTTCCCGGTGCAGGTTTTTGATGTAATCGTCCCAGAGTTGCAGGGACTGGCGGTCTGTCTGCTTCATATCCGACTTTTGATGAAACCATCTTGCAGGACGCCGATTTCTTTGAGGATTTCGAGGGCTGCGCCATTCTGCCTCGACCAATCGTTGAACTTCATAAACACCTCGATGATGTCGGCCACGCTGACCTCTATTTCAAGGCTTCGGATGGCCCCGGTCAGCTTCACGATGATGTCGGTGTCCTTCGTGCTGATTTGCCCGCCTTGCTCCTCCACCGCTTCGAGGTTCTTGATTTTCCTTTCCAACATCCGGTAGAGCCGGGCCAGTTGTTCGTAGCGCACCACGAGGAGGCTGCGCTTTTCCTCCTCCCATTTCCCGTCCCGCACCCATTTCACGATGGTTTGTTGTGAGACTTTCACCCGCTCGGCCAGTTCTTTTTGTGTGCCGACGACGCCCCTGGTGAAAAGGAGTTTCGCTAAATCCTTTCTTTCCTTTACAGGCAGGTTGCTACCTTTTGTTTCTGCGATTTCCTGTTTCATGCCCCAAAAATGCACGTTTTTGCATCGAAAGAATCTTTTTGTGTCAATGCAAACAACAATTTGCGTAGTGATTGAAACAAAACTTTGCAAGGGCTTGGAAAGCCTGCACGTTTGCAGCGACTTATTTGACAAATATGGCATACAGGGGTAAGAAAATGAGGGTACACGATGAAAGCCTGAACACCTACGGTTTTCGGGTGCTGACATCGGGCTGGAAAAACAGGGAGCAGTTCCTTGCTAATCCGGTCATGCTGTACAATCACGTCCAGCCCTGGATGGAAAACGACAAGGACGGTTTGCCGATCGGCACCTGGGAAGATGTTGCCGTCGAAGCGGATGGCATCATGGCCACCCCGGTGATTGACAGCGAGGACAAAGGTTTCGGCGAAGCGGTGGCGGGCAAGGTGGAGCGGGGCGTTATCCGTGCCGCCAGCATCGGCATCCGCATCGTATCCATCAGCGAAGACCCCTCCGTGATGGTGGCGGGCCAGACCCGCCCGACCGTGACGGAATGGGAACTTCGGGAAATCAGCCTCGTGGACATCCCGGCAAACAAAAATTGTGTGGTCCTCTACGATGCGGACGGCAAACAGGTGAACCTGAACGACGCCGCCGACGTGGACAAAGCACTGCCACTTGTCAAACTCGCTAATCAACCACAACCTAAGAGAATGGAAAATCAAGATTTGCGATTCGTCGCCGGATTCCTCGGCCTCCAGGCCGGTTGCACCCTTGCCGACGTGCAGGACGCTATTTCCGACCTGCGAACCAAAGCCGCCAGCGTTCCAACGCTGCAAGCGGAAATCAAAAAATTCAAGGACGCCGCTAAGGTCGTAGAGACGAACGAAGCGAAGCAACTGCTCGACGCAGCCCTGACCGGCAAGCGCATCACGAACGAACAGCGCCCGCACCTTGAAACGGTTTTCACTGAAAACCACGAGACCGGCAAAGCCCTGCTCGCAACCTTCACGGCGAAGGTGGTCAGCCTTTCGGACGTTCCGAACACGCAGGCAAACGGCAGTACCGATTCGTACATCATGAAGTACAACGGAAAGACCTTCTCCGAACTGTCGAAGACCGAACCGCAGACGCTGACGAAGCTGAAAGACACCAATTTCGAGACTTTCAAGGCCCTGTTCAAAGCCGAGTATGGCAAAGAATACGGCACTAAAAGCAAGTAGTCCCGGTGCCGGGCAGGTGGGCGAAAACGCATTTTAAAAACCTTTTAAAGTCAAAATAAAATGGCTGTACAAGTCGAACTCTGGAAACCCGAAATCATCGAGTTTCTCGCAAAGGACAATCAATTTTTCAACTACTGCGTGTCGGCGGACGAGTACGTCCTGCAAGGCAAAGTAGTCCACATTCCCCAATCGGGCGGCGCTGCCGCCGTGGAGCGCAACCGATCCATCCTGCCTGCTGTTATCGTGAAACGGGCGGATACGGACATCACGTATTCCCTCGACGAATACACGACTGACCCGGTTCTCATCCCGAACGCTGACGTAGCTGAATTGAGCTACGACAAGCGAATGAGCGTAGTAAGGGAAAACATGGGCAACCTGAAAGAGGTGGCGATGGATAACCTTCTGCACCTGTGGTCGCAGAATATCCCTACCGCCAGCAAAATCAAGACCACCGGCTCCTCGACGCACACGGCGACGGCCCCCGGTGGCACAGGCACCCGCAAGAACCTGCTGAACGCAGACTTGCGCAGCGCCCAAAAACTACTCAACAACCAAAACGTGGCAAAAGACGGGCGCTATGTCATCCTGACAGGCGACATGCTCGACCAACTGTTGGCTGACCTCACGGCTGCACAATTGTACGCCTTCAAGGATACCGCCAACGTGGAAAACGGCGCTGTGGGCAGGCTGTGGGGATTTTCCATCCTGGAACGCTCGACCTGCACGGTGTTCGACACTTCCGACGCCATCAAGTTGCCGGAAGCTGCGGGCGCTACGACCGACAATATCGGCTGCATTTTTTGGCAGCGTGACATGGTGGAGCGGGCGCTCGGAACGATTAACATGTTCGAGCAAATCGGAGCACCGGAATACTACGGTGACATCTATTCCTTCCTCGTGCGTTTGGGCGGTCGCAACCGCAGGACGGACAACAAAGGAATCGGGGTCATCCTCGCAGATGCTTAATCCAACCAAGTGACCGGGTGACTTCAAGTTACCCGGTTACTATGGCTAAAAACTTTTCTGATGGATACGAAAGACATTTTCGACGCTTATCCCGACGTGAAAGAAATCTTTGTGGGCAAGGACGGCAAGAACCAGGAGCAGGCTTTTTTTACCTTCCGCCACGCCATGAACTTCGCAGGCGGAAAAGAGGACAACGTGAAGGCGGTGAAGCGGAGCGACAAAAGCGACAAAAGTCCTGCGGCTGAAAAGGCGCAAGACCCTGCCGAAAAAGCGCCGGTTAACGTGTCGAAAAAGGGACAATAACCCCCCTCCAACTGCCCTGAACAACTTCATTTTTTCACTAATTACCATAAATCGCTAAACGATGAAAAAAGTATCATACCTGTTGACTTTCGCCGCTATGCTGGCGTTTTTCACTTTTACCATTTTCCTGCCCGGAAACAACCTGCTGGCGCAGGATGAACCCGCTGATAGCACTGTCATCCCCGGCAATGCCGTGACTTACCAGGTCATCAGCACCGACCCGGAATCCGGGGCTATGGTGCTGGCGCAGGTGGAGCCGCCTGGTGAGAGCGTTTTCAAAAAGATATGGGATTGGTTTCAGAAAAACGGCGCTGCCATCATAGCGATAATCGTCTCGCTGTTTTCAGTAATCGAGGTAGTCGTCAGACTGACGCCGACGAAAAATGACGATGCGGCGTTTGCCTGGCTCAGGGCCATTTTTGACAGCATTTTTCCGAACCTGAAAGCTGGCGGCGGCACCCACCCAACTCCGAAAGCATAAGCAACCATCAACCGGCGCTTCCCCGTGCATCCCGAAAGGGCGGCAACCTCCGCCATCAAAAGCGGAGGCCAGGGGAGGCAACAAAAAAAAATCCTTCGATGAAAAATTTTAAAACCTTTTTGATGCTGGCAATTGTGGGCGCTGCCCTGGCTTTTGCCTTCACGCCTAATGACGACGGTGGCATCGTGTTTCCTTTCGGGAAAGCGACAGAATTAGACGTGACGCCCTCCGGCGTGACGGCTGCGGCCACCGTGTTCAACAATATGACGATTCTGGATTTGGGAACGCTGGACACGGCCATCACGCTCAACATCACCCTCGAAACGGGCATCCGTACCGGGGCGATTTGCATCGTGAAAGCTGCGAGCGATGCCACCAGCGGGCGAAACGTGACCTTCGGCAGCGGCGCTACGGCGGCGGTGCTTTCCGGCACGACGAGCAAGACAAAAACGGCCTGGCTGGTGTACGACGGAACCGAATTTATCGGGGTGGGGCAGATTGACTAATCACCCCCTTTGTCCCCCTCAAGGGGGATTCACCCCCCTGCCCCCCTCAAGGGGGGTAATATCGCACCGTAGAGCAGTTGGTAGCTCGTGAGGTTCATACCCTCAAGGTCGCAGGTTCGAGTCCTGCCGGTGCCACAATAGATTCCCTGCGGGAATGGAAAACGTGGACGGGTTCCCTGCGGGAATGGAAAAAAAAGTAACATGGCAAATCGGACGGTATCAATAAATATTTTGAACGGCCAGCTTGGCCAGCTTGGTGTTTCCGAAGACAACGTTTTCGGGCTGGTGCTGCAAAGCGCAGTGGCACCGAGCGGCCTGGCGCTGCTGACGCCGTTGCAAATCACGTCCTTGCAGGATGCGGTGGACGTGGGCATCACGGCGGCTTTCGACACGGCCAACACGGTTATCTGCTATAAGGTATTGGCAGAGTTCTACGCCGAGGCCGGGAGCGGTACGCCGCTGTGGATTATGTTCACGGCGCAAACGGTGACGCTGACGGTTGCCTTCGACGTGGCGAACGAACTGACCTATTTCGGCAAGCTGCAAACGGCAGCAGGCGGGAAAATCAGGATTATGAGCATGGTCCGCTCCTTTGCTGGAGGCTACTCCGCTACGACGACGGACGGCGTGGATGACGATGTGCTGACGGCGATGACGAAGGCGCAAGCGCTCGTGGAAGAATTCCGCACCAGGCACCAACCCTTTGCGGTGGTGATGCCGGGACATTATTACCAGGACAACGAGAGCAGCTTGAAAGACATTTCGACCTACACCAACAAGTGGGTGGCGGGCATGATTGGCGACACGGCCACCGGCAGCGGCGTGGCCATCGGGGTGCTGATGGGCAGGCTGGCGAAAATACCGGTGGACCGGCAACCCGGCAGGGTGAAGGACGGGGCGCTGGCGATCACTGCGGCTTACCTGAACACGACGGCCATCAACCTGTCCGAAAGCAACGGCGCTGTGCGCTCTATTGAGACGAAGGGCTGGATTACGTTCACGAACTACGTGAACAAGAGCGGTTTCTTTTTCACGAACGACTGGACGGCCACGGCCCGCACGGACGATTTCGACCGGCTGGCAAGGGTGCGCATTATCCAGAAGGCGGAGCGCATCGTCTATGATGTCTATCTCAACGAGATACTCGACGACGTGAAGCTCGACCCGGATACGGGCAAGATGAGTACCAATGCTGCGAAATACTATCAGCAAATCATCCAGCGGGCGATAGACAACAGCCTGACGGCTGACGATGAAATAAGCGGGTTGCAAATACAGATAGACCCGGAGCAAAACGTGCTAACGACTGGTGAAATCTGCGTGGATGTCAGGATAGTCCCTGATGCCTACGCCAACTCTTTCAAAATCAACCTGGGCTTCAATAACCCGGCTCTTTAATAAATAAGTCATGGCAGAATACTCTTTTAAAGAATACTCCGTGCGGCTTTTAGGCCGGGATGTCGCCAACCTCGTGGGGCTGGACTGGAAGTGGAAAGACCCGAAGGCTTACGTGCGGGGCAAGGGCAACAAGCCCTACGGCCTGAACAGCACGGGCGAGCAGGGGGTGGAAGGAACACTGAAAGTACAGCAGTCGGAATGGGCGGCCTTCGTGCAAGCGGTAAGGGCCACCAACCCGCTGGCGAAGATAACCGACGTGAGTTTCGACATCGTGGAGACCTACGGCGACGGCCTGCTGGCCATCACGAACACGCTTTTAGGCGTTCAAATCACGGAGTACAACGGCGGGATGGAACAGGGAGACGCCTTCAAGGTCATCGAGATGCCATTTATGGCGCTCGACGTGAAGGAGGCGGTATAAAACACACATGTTCATAGGATTATAATTTGTTAAAAGCCGGGCCGGGCATCCGGTTCCGGCTTTTTTCATGGCCTCACCCCCGGCCCCTCTCCGAGGGAGAGGGGAGGGTTAAAACACTCATTTCAATGAAAAATGCAACGGTTGATTTGGAAGAATTGAAAAAAGCGAACCCAGGCGGTTCGCACATCGTGTTCGAGGACGGCCAATGGGCTTTCTTCAAGAAACCGACCCGGCAGGTGGTGAGCATGGCAATGGCCCAGGCCCGCACGAATCCGCTCGGCTTAGTGGACGTGATTGTAAAAAACTGCCTGGCCGGATGCTCCGAAGGGCTGGATTTGCGCTCGGACGATTGCATCGGGTACATCATGGGCCTGGCCGAAAGGATTGACGACATCATCGGCACCAAAAAGGCAGAGATAAAAAACTCATAGACCTATCGGCTGACATCCAGGCGGATGACAACCCGGTAGGTTTCATTGATACATTGTTGCAGTATTACCTGCACATCGCCGACCCGACGATTTTGGAGGATGAAGTTTGGGCTGAAAAGTATGCGCATCTTCAAATCATCCGAAAAGCGGAGGCGGAATCTTCACGCAAATGACCGGATTTCTTTACTCCATAGCGTTCAACATTACCGGGAGTAGCTCGGTGATGAAGGCGGTCGAGGCGACTGACCGGCTGGACAGGAGCGTAAACCGGGCTAAAGGCGACATCGGTCGCATGGGCGGGGATATGGAAAACACCGGACGGCGGGGAAGTGCAGCGTTTTCGGCGATGAGGAGCAGTGTGATGGGCTGGGTTACGAGTTTGGGCATCGGGGTCGCACTGCTTGGAAGCATGAGAACGGCGGCAGCTTTTGAAGGCACTACCAACGCCATAGCCTTCGCCAGCGGCGGAGCAGAGCAAGGAGCAAAAAATATTGAATTCCTGCGAAAAGAATCCGACATAATGGGTTTGTCGCTTGAAAGTTCCTTATCTGGATTTAAAACACTTTCCGGCTCAATGAGGGGCGTTCCGGGGGAGCAACTTCGTAAAATATTTCATGGAGTTGCAACCGGCGCAACGGCGATGAGTCTGAGTGGAGAAGATGCAAACGGTGTCTTCCTGGCGCTTGGGCAAATAGCTTCCAAGGGAACCGTTGCTGCGGAGGAATTGAGGGGGCAAATCGGAGAGCGCATTCCTGGCGCTTTTGGCATTGCTGCCAGGGCGATGAACGTTAGCGAGGAGGCACTAAATAAGTTGCTTGTGACCGGCAAGATTACAAGCAAGGATTTTCTACCCAAATTTGCCGCCCAAATGGAAAAGGAGTTTGGCGGTGCAGTTGAAAAGGCTTCCAACAGCGCTACGGCGAATTTTAACAGGTTCAACAATGCGGTTTTCAACTTAAAGAATACCATAGGCACAAAACTGCTACCGACAGTCAATACTTTTATAAACAGGTACTTTATACCTGGCGTCACTTGGATAGGCAATCACATCCATGTTATTATTTCGCTTGCCACCGGCATTGGGACCGTCATAGCAATCACGAAGATATGGACGGCTGCGCAATGGCTGCTCAATGCGGCTATATCGGCCAATCCCATTGGCCTTGCCATTATTGCTATTGCCGCATTGGTAGCTGGAATTGTCTATGCCTGGAAAGAACTCGATTGGTTCAGGGGAATAGTATTGGGCGCCTGGAACGTCATAGAGCCTTTTGTTAACTACTTTAAAGAACATTTCATAAAATCCTTCGACAACTTTACTTCTGCTGTCTCGACCGCCTGGGATGAATTCAAAGGGTTTTTTACCTGGTTAGAAGAAAAGCTGAACATGGGCAGCAAGACCAAGGACTGGATTTATGATAATTTGATAGACCCATTGGGTGTCCTTGAGGGTATTCTCAAGCGCTTTAAAACTGGGTTTAATGAAGGCATGGGCATTGTGGAAAGCCAGGCATCAGTAGTTGGGCGAGGACGCATTGGGGCTTATGCTTATTTAAGGGGCAGTGGCTCAGTGACCGGGCGTGGGCGTTTTGGCGCCTCTGCTTTTGGTGGGGCCGATGCGGTGGAAAATGCTTTTGCGGACGTGCCTGGAGGTGATAACAACACCGGCAACAATGACCTGAACATCACGAAAGGGGTGCAGGGCATCACGGGGGGCGGCTCGAAGAATATCACCATCAACGTGACGAAATTAGTCGAGAGCATCAACATCCACAGCAGCGTGAAAGAGGCGGCGTCAGATATTCAGGAGGTGGTGACGAGGGTATTGATGCAAACGCTGAATACGGCAAACCAGGCGCAGTAGCCCTCGTGACGTGGACGGACCCTTACAGGGTGACAACCCCTACGGGGTGACAAAAAAGAAAATGGCAACGATAAACTTTGACATAACGACCCTTTTTCAGCAAGCCTTCGGCATAGGCCGGGGGAAGCCTTACGACGGGAGCCAGGCGAAGGAACAGTCTTTCGCAAAGGTGGAGGGCTACGAAGCCCCGGCCTCGGACGATGAAGAAGGCACCGAGTTCGTGAACATGCGGGACGTGCTGCGGGCCAGCACACCGACCGGGCAGGCGATTTTTATGCCGGTGAGTCTCGGCGGGCTGTTGTTGCCGAATGAGCCGACGCTCGTAATCACGGGGCAAAAGCGCATCGTGAAGACGGCGCTGGCGGGCAGCACCCGGAAGGGCAGCGTGAAGGAACTGATTAGCGTGGACGATTACTCGGTGACGATTCGGGGCATCGCTCTGAATTACGAAAGCACGAGGGTTTTCCCGGAGGACATGGTGAAGGACATCAACGACCTGTACCTGCGGAACGAATCGCTGGAAGTGAAAAGCGCACTGACGAATTTGCTCGGGATCTATTACTTAGTCATCGAGCGGGTGACGTTCCCGGAAATGGTCGGGATACAGAATGCGCAGGCGTATGAGTTGCAGTGTGTGAGTGACGAGGATTTTGATTTGGAGATTGAGTGACACCTCGTGACGGAACGGGTCCCTACGGGATGACAATTTAGGGTGAGTGTTTGTTCATAGTGTTTGTTTTTTGTCACGGGGGTTTTATCCCCCCGTTTTTTAAGCCTCACCCCAACCCCTCTCCGGGGGAGAGGGGCTAAAGAGAAAAGAAGATGTTCGTATTGAGCGCTGAAATAACGATAGGCCCCGAAGGGGGTGAAAAGAAGAAGTTTCGACGGGTGAACAGCGTGGAAATCGAGAGCGACATGCGGCGGTTGGAAGATGTGGCCACGATTAAAATGCCGACCACGGCGAGGCTCGTTCGGGCGGGGGAATTCATCTCGGAGGTGGAGACGGAGAAAACGTTCAAAGTCGGCGACGAGGTGGTGATAAAACTGGGGTACGACGGCGAACTTGTGGAGGAATTTCACGGGTACGTGCGGAAAATCCGGCCCAATACCCCGCTGGAAATCGAGTGTGAGGATGCTACCTTTTTATTGAAAAGAAAGAATCTGCAAAAGGCTTGGCGCAGCGCCACGTTACGAGACATTCTCGACTATGTATTGGCGGACACGGGCATTACACTGCACGGCGAGCCGCCAGGGGTGAACTTCACCCACTTTTATTTAAAGAACGTGAGCGCCGCCAAGTCTTTGCAAAAGTTGAAGGATGAATATGGTTTGACGATGTATTTCAAATCCTTCAAAAAGTTATTCGTCGGCATATCGAGCGACGACGACGGGACGGCGGTGAAGTACCGTTTTGGGGAGAACGTCATTGACAACGACCTTGAATGGACGGACGAGAAGGACGTGAGGCTGAAAGTTAAAGCGGTGCATGTTCGCCCCGACAACACCCAGGTGACAAAGGAGGTGGGCGATCCGGACGGGGAGCAGCGGACGATATTTCTTTACGACCTCGATAAGCCAAGCGACCTGGAACGCCGGGCGCTGGAAGAATTGAAAAAGTACACTTTCAGCGGGTACAAAGGCAGCTTTAACGGTTTCCTGCGGCCCGTCGTGCGGGTGGGAAATGTGGCGAAAATCACCGACCCGAATTTTACCGAGCGGGCGGGGGATTATTTGGTGGAGAAGGTGACCGTGAGTTTTGGCGATGGCGGGGGGAGGAGAAAGGTGACGCCGGGGTTGAAGGTGAATTGATTTACGATTTTTGATTACATGATTTTTGATTTTTGATATGACGGAGTTGGCGCAGGCATTCGATGAATTCGTGAAAACCCGCATAGGCGGGGGCATCATTCCGGCAAAAGTGTCGGCGGTGGATGCGGCGGCGCTGACCTGCGACGTGACCGACACGGACGGCAACGAAATATTTGATGTGCGGCTGCGGGCTGCGATTGACCTCGAACAGGATGGGGTGGCTTACCTGCCGAAGTTGGACACCTGGGTACTGATAGGGCAAGTTGGCCACCAGGAAAACACCTGGTGCGTGGTGATGTGGAGCGAGGTGACTTTGTTCAAATGGGAAGTGGCGCCGGTCATTTTCCGGGTGGACGAAGAGGGCTTTTTGATAGAAAAAAGCGGCGACACGCTGGCGGAAATAGAGGCCGATTTGGTGGATGCGCTGACGGATTTGACGGACGCCATTCAGCTTTTGACGGTGACTTGTGCGGCGCCGGGTTCGCCGAGTACACCACCTGTAAACGTGGCGAGTTTTGCGGCGGTCGGCGCAACTTTGACGGCCCTGAAAACGAGGTTCAACAGTCTTTTAAAAGCAGTTTAAAAATATGCCTAACGATGTCCTTCTCGATGGCGATTTTGATTTGTTGTTTGTGGATGGCGATTTGGTCATCGGGGAATCCACGAGGCAGCATCAGCAACTCCTACTCCTCTCCGAAAAAGGGGAAATAAGGGAGTTTCCGACTGCCGGGGTTGGGCTGCTTTCCTGGACGCTGGACAACAGGCCGGGCGATTTGAACGGCGAAATCAAGCGGCAGTTCGAGCAGGATGGGATGACGGTGCAGCAAGTGAAAGTAAGGGTTTCGGCGGGCGAATTGAGAACGCTGGAAATCGAGGCAACATATCCAGCGTGACATTGACGGGTTGCCTTCGGCAATGGAAAAAAGGAAATGGCAAATGTGACGGTAAAACCTGGGCAGACTTTGGTGGATGTTGCGGTGCAGCATCTCGGAGCGGAAAGCGGGGTGGCGGCGCTGGCACAGGCCAACGGGCTGGACATGACGGCGGAGGTGGTGGCTGGGCAAGTGCTTACGCTGCCGGAGGTAGAAAATAAAAGGGTGGTGAAGGTGTACAAGGAGCGGGGCTATGTCCCGGCGACGAACATCAGCGGCGAATTGGAGGGGATTGAGTTTTGGGGGATTGAATATGATTTTGTTGTGAGTTAATCACCCCCCTTAATCCCCCCTCAAAGGGGGGTTGGACAAAAAAACATGGCAAGAACGATAACAGAAATACAAGCGGAAATCGTGGCCTCGGTAGCGGCGGACGGTACGTTGTCGGGGGCAAGCTCGACGAGTGCGACGGCGATATGGCGGCTGTGGACGAGGGTGATGGCGACGGCCATCTGGGCGCTGGAAGTAATATTCGATGCGTTCACTGTGGACTTGCTGGCACAGGTTGAGGCGCTTCGGCCGCATACGCTGCGGTGGTATCAGGAGAAGGCGAAGGCTTTCCAGTACGGCAGCGATTTACCGGAGGGCAGCGACGAGTACGACAACAGCGCCCTGGACACTGCGACGATTGCGACGCAGATGATTGTCACGGCGGCGGCGGCGACGGAGGAAGGCGGCTCGGTGACCGTTCGGGCGGCGAAGACGGTGAGCGGCGAACTGGCGAAGCTGTCAGCGCCGGAGGTGGCGAGCTTCACCACTTACATAGAGGAAATAAAGGACGCCGGGGTGCCGCTTGAAATATTGAGCCAGGACGGCGACAAACTGACGGTGGTGGGAACGATATACTACGACCCGCTTGTGTTGAATTCTTCGGGCAACCGGATAGACGGTACGGAGAACGAGCCGGTTCAGAACGCTATCAAGGCGTATTTGAAGGCGCTCCCGTTCAACGGGATGCTGGTGCGAAATACGCTGATTGACATTATACAGGCGGTGCCGGGGGTCTATACTCCTAACATCACGAGCGTACAGGCGGGGCGGTTTGATGCTACGAGTTTGGGCGAGGTGACGGTGCAGTATATCCCTTATGCGGGGTACTTTTTTAATTCGACATTGACACTTACCCTGTCATTTGTCTCAAAAGAATCCTTGTAGATGTACGGAATCAACTGGCAGACATTTATAGAGGAGCGGGTGCAAAGCCCGGCGAGGAAGCCGGTAATGTACGCCTGGCTTCATGCGGTGATGTCGCCGGTGAAATATCTGCATTCGATGTTCCTTGTGTTTAAGAACACGGAGGAAACGAATTTGAGGATTACGCCGCAGGTGTGCATCCTGCGGCATTGGTTGAACGAGTTGTTTGATTATGATGACAGGCGGTTTGAAATTTTGGATTATGAGAATGTAGAGCCGATTTTGATTTGGGGGGAGAGCTACAACAATCCGGTTTATTTGCCTGTGTTTATGTCGAGCAGCGATTACGATTTTATTGTGATAGCGCCCTGTGAGGCGCAAATGTATGTGGTGCAAATAAGGGCTTTCCTGGACCGCTTCAAGTTGGCGGGGAAGCGGTACAAATTGAGTTTTCAGGACGGCGACGGGCATAGCTGCCCGGTGCTGCCTGACATTGATTATGAAGACATGTAAGCCTTATGAATTACGCTGATTTTAACACGCTTCCCGCGGGTTTTCCGCTTGAATCGGATGCAACGCTAGGTTTTATGCAGGCGAACATCTTAGATGTACTAACCGGCTTGGCCGGGATGATGGGCGAGGGCTTATTGGCCCCGGTGGTGTTGTCGGGCTGCATAGTCACAGGCAGCACGATGTCAGATGGGTGGGTGCTGCACACGGACGGGGAGATTTACTTTTTCGAGGGCGGTACGGTGCAGGCGACAGCTATCATCGAGCAGACGACTGTGAGCAAGAGCAACCAGGATGGCACGAGTGTTCCGAGGTACTACACACGAAAAATTAAGTTTGGTACTGGAGCGGGGCAATTTGCTGCAAACTTAATACGCAGGGGCAATATAGCAAGCAACCTCGACCGAATGTCATCGGTGGCGACGGCTGGGGAAGGTGATAGCGACGGGTGGGTGATTATACAAGGATTGAACACAATATCTGACGGAGCGGGGGGCATTCAATCCGGGTTAGCTATGTATAATGGGGAGCCTGTTTCAGCGTCGAGCTACGGCAGCGCCGTGTCATCCGGCTCGCCTATATATCTCAAGACGGACGGCACGTGGACTGCATCGGCAGGCGGCGGGGCGTTGCAGTTCAACCCTTATACGAACAAGCACCTACGGACGTATTACCGGAAGAAATTGCACCCAATTGGTTCACTGCTTTTCATCAAAATCGGGGCGACGGAACTGACAACTTTTTTTCCCAGTGGCGGCCTGGGGGTGACTGAATGGGAAGGCTGGGCGCTGGCGAATGGTTCAAATGGGACTGTTGATTTAACCACTTCGCCGCCTATTGCGGGATTTCAGGCGATTCAAAGGATTCCATAATGGCAATACAAACGAGGACAACGATAAAAAACTGGTTTAAAAGGGGTTTGAAGCCCTTAGAAATCCAGTTTGCCGACTGGATAGACAGCTTTTGGCACAAGTCGGACACGATTGCCATCTCGGACATAAGCGGCTTGCAAACGGCGCTGGACGACTTAGGGGATTCGGTCGGGTTTCCCGGCACGAGCGAAACCATCGCCAACGGAGGTACCATCACGGTGGCGGCGGGCGAGGTGCTTGAATTGATGCTGGTGGAGAGCGCCAGCAGCCAGGTGGTGAAGTGCGGAACGAGTGCCGGTGACAACGATATTTTCGGCGTGTCGGTGGGCGCAGGCGGGAACTACCTGCACCGGGAGGATTTCGCACCGAGCAGCACGCTGACGCTGCATTTCACGACGACCTCGAACATCACGCTGAAACTTAAAAGAACCACTTTCGCATGAAAAAGATAATCATAATCATAGCCGGTATTCTGGTGTCGGTGGCTGCTTTCGGGCAGAAGAAAACGATGGTGGCGGATACTATCAGAGCGAAGGATGCTATCAAGATAGGCAATACGGCAGTGAATGAAATTTCGACGGATACGACGTTTGCTGGGAATTCGGATTCGGCGGTGCCTACGGAGAAGGCGGTGAAGACATACGTGGACAACATAGTTGGCGGAGTTGTGTACGGGGAATTTGACAACGATGTTGACGCTGGCGCGGGCGGTGTTCCGATAGGCGCAGATTACCGGGCCTCCGCAACAAACAGGATGGGAAAGGCAAAAGGCGATATAAGAAGGCGAGAATATTAAAAAATCATAAATTTCAACAATGAAAAAGTTACTAATTCTGACAAGTTTTATCCTGTGCGCAGCTTATGGTTTCGCACAAACGACCATCATCGGTGGGGCCGGTGTCATAGCTGGGCGCAATAACCCTAACTCCCTAACGGCTCTTGATTACCAAGACCCTCGATATGAGGGCTTGCTGTACAATGACACGCTGACCGGAATACTCTACCGTCATGACAACTCATTGGCTTTTGGTTCAAGATGGGTCAGTATGGCCTCCATCAGTGAAGTGGATGGAAGCATAACAAATGAGGGCGCATTATCAGTTGGTGCAGCAGCAGCAGCTACGTCGCAGATTATAACGAATACCAGCGGCGATGGTGGTGTTATTTTGAAAGCTGCCGGGATACTTACAACGGCTGAATCAGCAGATACTATTACTTTGACCGCTACTGAGGTTGATGCCTTAATTACAAATGAAGGGGCATTGTCTGTTGGTGCCGGTGCTTCCAATTCGTCGCAGATTGCTACCAATACGAGTGGGGACGGCGGTGTGTTCATTAAGGTTGCGGGAATAAACACTATATCTGAAAGTGCCGATACGATGACGGTTACTGCGACCGAGGTGGATGGAAGCGTGACAAATGAGGGTGTCTTAGGCGTAGGCGCTGGAGGGGCCAATACTGCGGTGGCGCTATCAACGACATCCGGGGCAACGGGCATCACAATTGATGGCGGTACGGCAAAGGGTATTTCTGTTACGGAAAGCACGTCGGCAAACGGAGGTACTATAACGTTAGGGCTGGGAGTGCTGACTGCCTATGCAAACGATGCGGCAGCGGCTACGGGAGGATTGGCAGTTGGCGATTGGTATAAAGCGTCGTCTGACAATACAATGGGGATGGCTGCGGGAACACCTAAGATTAGGGCGTTTTAAAAACATTTTTAATGAAGAAGTTTCTATTGTTCATATTGTTTATAGCCTCGTACTTAGGCACATCGGAAGGCCAGACTATTGTTGCAGGTTCAGGTAATATCCTGACGGCAGGTTCTCCTAATTCAATAGCTTCGATAGACCTTCAAGACCCTCGATATGAAGGCGTGCTGGCAACGGACACAAATAACTGGAAAACCTACAAATATGTGGGGACTAATTCATCTGGAAGCAGGTGGGTCGAAATGGCTGCCGTGTCTGGGTTAGGCTCCTACCTCCCCCTTGCCGGAGGCACCTTAACGGGCAACCTCTTATTTTCCCTTGACAACACGCTGGACATTGGGGCATCCGGTGCCACACGTCCACGCACCGGGTATTTTGGCACTTCTATCATTACTCCTGCTGCAACAATCTCCAGTATGACATTAGGTTCTGTTCTGTTCGCAGGGACTGGTGGGGCAGTGACACAGGACAATGCTAATCTTTTCTGGGATGATACGAACAATAGGTTGGGCATCGGGACGACGGGACCGAATACTAAACTTGAGATTAACGGTGCATTAAGTTCAGATTACTTTGCAGCATTAAGGCTTGCTGGAACGGGAACAGGAACGACTTATAGAAGAGCCGGAATTGAATATTATGATGGCGTAAGCGGGACAATGCTTGCATCTGCATCTGGTATGCGGGGGGAAGTGAGCGGGCATTGGGGCGGTGCTTATTCCATTCGTGTACAACAGAATAATTTACCCCAAACAGCGGAAAGTAGCCTAACTAATATGCTGACTTTTGATGGCTTCAATAACAGGTCATCCTTTCCTACCGGCAACGTCGGCATCGGCACCACCGTCCCGCCCCGAAACCTGTCCGTAGTAAGTAACACACCCTTAACCACGACGACAAGCAATGTCATCAGTTTTTCCCATGCCACAAGTGGGATACCGGGAATTGCGTTTGGTGCTGCCATAGAGGGAAGGTTGGAAAAAGCGGATGGAACGGAAGCAATAGCGACAACATACGAGACAAAATGGTCTGACGCCACAAATGGAACAGCGGACTTGTATTTTGGTCTCTTGAATGCGGGTACACCGACAAATGTCTTGACTATTTTGGGGGCAACGGGAGCAGTCGGCATCGGGACGACGGCACCAACAGGATTATTGCAAATTGGAAATGGCTCAGGAACAAATAGTGTTGACCCTGCTGTTAATGTTAACCGTGTTTTAGATACAGCTTCTGGGTCTGGTAATGCACACGGATATACTGATTCGTCGGTTCTCAGTCGTGGTGGAGGAATGGGATATAATTCGTTTGATGGCCGATTTGTTGTTAATGGAACTGGGAATTATGACCACATCGTGCCCTTTCAGGGTGCTTTAATGTATTCATCCAGCGGTACAATAGGAAATATCTACGGATTATATAACAACCCAACAATAACTGATGGAATTGTTACAAACACTTATGGAATATTAAGCGGTCTGACAATAACAGGCGGGGCTGTTACAAACAATTATGGGTTATTTCTCAATAATCCATCGAAATCCGTAGGAACATTAATAAACAATTATGGAGTATATGTTGATGCCCAGACATCTGGAACCAATAATTACGCTGCCATTTTAATGGGAAAAGTTGGAATTGATGTTGCGGCCCCTTCTGAAAAATTACATATTAATGCAGGAAATATTTTGATAGATGGAACAGGCAGTAAAACTCTAACGCTAACAAGAAGTAGCGGCGCTTCACTTCAATTAGGAGCATCTATATTATTAACTGGCGGTTATATTAAAACAACTACAGACAGTCCATTTTATCTTGGAGCCAACAATGTTGATTGGGTAACTATTTTAAGCTCCGGCAACGTCGGAATCGGGACGAGGATTCCAGATGTTAAGTTGGATGTGAACCTAGGAACAGCAAGTGCCCTTCAACTTACATATAATGATGAAGACGGAAGCGCTGCAACGTACACAAAAGCAACACTTAGTTCAACGGGTCTTCAACTGTTTGATGCAGTAGGTACAGCTCCTGGTTTTAGCTTCAATGATAGGCTAATTTCAGGTGCAGGAAACACGGATGTTATTTTTACACCTTCTGATAGTGTTAAACTCTTTTCTGCATTAAATGGTGGAATAACTATGACAGGTGGATTTATCAGGGAGTACGACAGCCTAACTATCAGACAACAGCTAAATTTATCAAATGGAGCACAGGCGATAAACTTAGTTGATAATACAGCATCTGCATTTGTTTGGAATGGAGACGATGCAAAACCTTATTTAAATGCAAATACTACAAATGGAAGTGAATTACTTGCATTAGGTTCAACGGATGTTTCTACAAAAATTGTAGGTGCACTTCAAGACAAAGACGGTGATGTAGGAACATCTGGTCAGGTGTTAACCAGTACAGTAACCGGCACAAACTGGAGGAATCTTTCATCTGGAATCTATACCCCTACTGTTGCAATGATAGCAGGAACCGATACTATACTGAATGTTTACAGTTTTAAATATTCAGTAGTGGATAGCATTGTAACTGGTTCTGGAAGGGTTAAAATAGGCTTTGAAACAGGGACAAATGTTACTTCATTTACTATAACATTACCAGTTTTGTCTGCTTTCACCGATGATAATGTAGATGCCTCTGGGACAGTAGATGTTACTCAAAGTGATGCTCTTGAGACAGCATTAGCACGAAAACATGCCAAGTTAAATGCAGATGCCGCTTCCGACAAAATAATCGTAGGCTTAGAGCCTATTGGAACAACAGTATTAGAATTTAAGAAGAGGAATTTTGTTGATGTGATATTTCAATATAAAATAAAGTGAGGAAGAAGGAGAAAGCTTTAATAAGATCATTCATAACGTTTTGGGCTTCTTTCCCGTCAGGTGAGAAGGCAAGACCTGTGAAATATATTATCGAACAGTTTGATAAATACTTGAAAATGAAATCAGTAATCATTTTAGCATTCTTATTTGTAACCTTTTCTGGCTATTCACAAACAGAACAACCAAAGCCAGAAGTAATAGAGAGGGATGGCAAGTTACTTTATGTTGTTCCCGCCATTGCTTCGCAGGAAATCATACTCACTGTTGAAATACTTGAGCAACAACAGAAAGCCATAAAAGAAAGGAAAGAATTATTAGAGAAGCAAATGAAGGCTATTCAGGACGAATACGCAGCTTTAACCAAGCAAGAATCCGATACAAAAGATTGGATGATTAGGTTGTATAAACTAAAGGAGAATCCTACTGCTAAAAAAGAGGATGAACCTAAAAATAAATAACAATGAAGCAGATACTTTTTGCAATAACATTTCTAATAACAGCTACCGTTATTTCAGCACAAATAACGGTGGTAGGAGATACTGTTAAAAGGACAGTTCCAGCCCGAGTAGAAACAAAGGGTGTTGAAGAAGCCTTTGATGAAGCTACCAGGGATACAGCTAACATGAAACGTTACATCCTGGAGCTACAGGGCTTGTTGGCAAACCACCAACTTATCCTAAACAACCGGGTTGCGGAAATCCAGTTGATGAAAACAAGGGCTGGGGAACTTAGAGGTAAGAGAGAACTGAGAGAGTTCTTGCAGGGGAATTGGATACTTGAAAGAACTGTAAATTCTGTTGTCACAAGTTTCAATGTTACTATTGTCAACCAGAAAATTACAAACGGGGGCAGGTCGGGGACAATAACCCCGGTGGACGCCACCACTGCTACATTGACAGGTTTCTTCACAGGTTCCGTAAACCTGGTGAAAACTGGAGAAACTATGGTTGGAACCAACATTGTCCTCAAAAAGCCATGAAGTTATTCAGAAAGTCAATGTTGCGGCTATTTGTAATAGGTTTTGTAAGGGTAGCATTTTTCACGCCAATCGTTTTTTGGATGTGGTTGGTTTTATTGGCCATTATGGTAGCGCTAACAATTGAATTATTTATCAGCGGCGATTACAAGACGCCGCCGTTTCCATAGTAGGTGAAAATGTTTCTCTTTGTTGCACATTTGGTTTTGTGTAAATCGTCATTTTGCGGATGCAGGATGACGATTTTTTGTTGATTTTTGGTGTACGTTT
>Ga0209518_1000881_pt1 | contig 36705 bp, 29 predicted proteins | sample RifGroB1_FD_183993 | JGI IMG/M metagenome (GOLD analysis project Ga0209518, IMG submission 183993) | Groundwater microbial communities from Rifle, Colorado, USA - Groundwater B1 (SPAdes) (version 2) | ecosystem: Environmental > Aquatic > Deep subsurface > Groundwater | place: Rifle, Colorado...
ACAAATCCGATGTCATTATTTAAGCAATAGATGGGACGAAGTTAAAAATGCTATCAAAACTAAATCTGCTTAATTTTGCAAAAAATAAAATTCGCACCCAAAAATGATATTGATTATCTAAAAAAATAAAATTTCTTGACAAAAATTAAAAATTATTTAAATATAACACATATTTTTCAGATTGTCACGGATTCACCCGTCAAGCGAGTACAAGCCACAGATTAAAATTGCACAATTACTTGATATTAAAGTAATTAGGTCTTATGATTTTTGACAAATTAATTTGTACTCATGAGCGGTGAGATTTTTTAGTATATCCTAAAAATCCACTTCATATATCCAAAATGTTGGATTTTAAAATATCAATTTAATTTAAGGATACAAAATGTCCAAATTTAGACTTGTTAAAGAGTTTTTTAGTTATATTGGTGAAAATAAAAAATTATGGTTAATCCCAATAATTATTATATTAATTTTAGTTGGGGTTATTGTTTTAGTGTCTCAATCACAGGCTTTAGCTCCATTTATTTACTCTTTGTTTTAATATAACACGGATTAAATTTTGTAATTATATTAACTTTTATAGTTTTTTTTAAAATTTTTTGGTAGACAATATGAACGATATGTATATACTTGGAATTTCAGCATTTTATCATGATTCTTCTGCTACTCTTTTAAAAAATGGCGAAATAATTGCAGCTACTCAAGAAGAGCGGTTTACCCGTAAAAAAGGGGACTCTGATTTTCCTATAAACTCAGTGGAATATTGTCTTACTGAGGCGAATATTACTATAAATGATGTTAGTTATGTTGTGTTTTATGATAAACCAATTTTAAAATTTGATAGATTGCTTGCTTCTTACATTCATACATCTCCAAAGGGGCTTGCTTCTTTTTTGAAGGCGATACCTTTGTGGTTAAAGTCAAAACTTTGGGTAGAAGATTTGATTTGTAAAGAACTTGGTTATAAAAAACAAATTTTATTCACAGAACATCATCAATCTCATTCCGCAAGTGCATTTTATCCATCTCCTTTTGAGAAATCTGCTATTATTACAATTGATGGGGCAGGAGAATGGACTACTACTACAATTGGTGTAGGTGATAAAAATAACATAAAATTGCTAAAAAAAATAGATTTTCCGCATAGTCTTGGACTTTTATACTCTGCTTTTACTTATTACTGCGGATTTAGAGTAAATTCGGGTGAATATAAACTTATGGGGCTTGCTCCTTATGGGAAACCAATCTATTTGGATTTGATTAAAAAAGAATTAATCAAAATTGAGCCAGATGGTTCTTACCTTTTAAATGAAAAGTATTTTAATTATATCTCTGGTTTAAAAATGATTTCTTCCAAATTTGAAAAACTTTTTGGACAAAAAGCATTAAAACCAGACCAAAAGACGAGCCAGTTTTATATGGATGTGGCAGCTTCTATCCAAAAACTTTTTGATGAGATTTTGGTTTTGATTGCAAAAGAGGCAAAAAGACTTACAGGGCTTGATAAACTTTGTATCGCTGGCGGGGTAGGGCTAAATTGTGTTTCTAATGGTAAGATATTAAAAGAGGCTGGGTTTAGTGACATTTGGATACAACCTGCTGCTGGGGATGCTGGTGGTTCTTTGGGTGCAAGTTTATATATTTATTATGAATATTTATCTAATAAAAGGAATATAGATAACCAAAATGACTTCCAAAAAGGCTCATTTCTTGGAATATCTTATTCTGATGATAAAATAGAAGAATTTTTAACTAAAATTGGTGCAAAATTTCATAAAGTTAATGAAAATGAGTTAGTTGATAAGGTAGCTAATTTAATTAATGATCAAAAAGTAATTGGGTGGTTTCAGGGTAGAATGGAGTTTGGACCAAGGGCTTTAGGTGCTCGTTCAATCATTGGCGATGCTAGGTCTTCTGAAATGCAGTCAGTTATGAATTTAAAAATTAAGTTTAGAGAGTCATTTAGACCTTTTGCACCATCAGTTTTGGAAGAATACACAAAAGATTATTTTGAAATAAGTAACCCTTCGCCTTATATGCTTTTGGTTGCTGATGTCAAAAAAGATAAACTTATACAAGTTGATACAACTGGTAAAGAAGGGCTTGATTTACTAAAATTAAAACGATCTTTACTTCCTGCGATAACTCATGTTGATAACTCAGCGAGATTACAGACTGTTAATCAAAAAACAAACCCTTTGTATTACAAAATGATAAAAAAATTCTATGAAATTACGGGGTGTCCTGTAATTATAAACACATCTTTTAATGTTAGGGGTGAACCTATTGTTTGTTCGCCAGAGGATGCTTATTATTGTTTTATGGGTACAAATATTGATGTGCTTGCAATAGGTAATTTTCTTCTATATAAAGAAGAACAACAAAAAATTGTGGATTTAGAAAAATGGAGAAAAACATTAATAAAAGACTAAAAAAAATTAAACAATTTGGATACTCATTTGCTTTGGGAATGTTAATTTTATTCTTAATATCTTTGTGGAAAAATTTTATACTTCCAGTAAAAGGGGTAATTATCTTTTTGTCGGTATATCATCTACTTTGTGCTTTATTTTTTTACAAAGGGTTATACCCAACTTTTCATCTAATGAACTTCATAGGAAAAATAGTTGGTAATTTTTTGACTTATATAGTATTTACAGTAGTTTTTTATGTTTTTTTTAGTCCAATCTCTTTTATTTTACGATTGGCTGGCAAAGACCACATAAAAAACTATTCTACTAAACCACAATGGCTTACAGTGAAAGATGAAGAGAATAATCCAAAAAGAGTTGAAAAATTGTATTAAAATTTGGATAAAAGTTTTTTTGTTGTCATAGAAAAAATATTTTCTTTTTCAAAAATACAGATAACATTTGAGAGTTGGTTTTTTATATTAACAAATGGTAAAAATAGTATCGTTACTCCAATTTGTTTTTTATTATTAAATGATATTTCTATTTGCTCTTTAATAACTTTTTCTCTTGTTTTATCAAGTTCAAATAAAACTTCATCAAATTCTAATTTGTTTATTGTTTTTATGTTATTGTACAAAATGTTTGATACATCCGCATCAAATTTTTCTAAAAAATCTTTACTGCAATGAGTAATAAGTCCTTGAATATCTACAACTAATAAGCTTATATCAACATTCTCTAATAAAAAATTAATTAACATAGATAAAGAACTTATTTTTAATGTTTTTTGTTCATTTAATTGATTTAAATGGTAAAATAACTCATTTATTTTATTTCCAAGATTATCCAATTTAATTAGGCTTTTTGTTATATCGTAGTTCCCATATTTAGCAATTTCTATTGCTTTATCAATATCTTTAAATACTTTGATACTTTTAACATAAAGAACAATATAAATAATTAAACTAATAATTAAAAATATTAATGTCAAAAAGATTAGTGTTTCTGAGTAAAATTTTCTTTTTAAATTATCGAGTATATCAATCTTATTCATAATTAAATAGCCACTAATGCCAATAATCAGTATAAATAAATTGGCTAAAGCAAAATTAAAATGTAGATAATTTTTTTTAACTAAAATCATTTAAAACCCCTTTAAAGACTCAATCTCTTTATCAGTACCAACAATTGCAAGAATATCATTTAACTCTAATACATCAGAAGGTTTAGGAATTAATACATTTTCTTCTTTTAGAGGATTACCCATTTCATCTATTTTTAGAATAATTCTTCTTATAGAAATAACATTTATATTTGCCTTGTTTCTCAAATCAATTTGTTGTAACGTTTTACCAACAAAACTTTTTGGTACGATAATTTCTGCAAAAATTTGGCTTTTAGAAATAGGTATTCTTTCTAAAACATTTGGTGAAATTAATCTATTGGCAATTCGTTTACCTTCTTCAATTTCAAGGTTTATTACTTCATTTGCACCAATTTGCTTTAAAAGTTGACTATGGATGTCAGAAGTCGCCCTTGCGATAATATAAGGGATATTTATTTTTTTTAATAGGGCAGTTGTTATTATACTCGCTTGAAGATTTTCACCCATAGCAACGACTGCAACATCAACATTTTCAAGTGCTGATTTTTTTAATGACTCTTCGTCTGTACTATCGATTAAAATCGCTTGCATAATAGAGTCTTTAATTTTTTCAATAAGTTTTGGGTCTTTGTCAATAGCGATTACTTTTCCACCTTTTTCTGCTAATCGCTTACATATTTCAAATCCAAATGCCCCAAGTCCAAAGATTGCAATTGTTTTTTCTTTTGCCATTTTAACTCCTTTTTAACCAATAGTGATATTTGCCTCAGGATATTCGACTGGCGAATTTTCTACTTTTCTAGAAACTGCTAATAGTATGGTAAGAGGTCCTATTTTACCAATAAACATTAGCATTATTATAATTACTTTTCCAAAATTAGAAAGAAAAGGTGTAATACCAGTAGAAAGTCCAACAGTCCCAAACGCAGAACCTACTTCAAATAATATCTGAATCATAGAGAATTTTTCTGAAATTGATAAAACTAAAGCACTAATAAAGACATATATTCCAGATAAAGTTACAATTAGGAAAGCCCGCGTTATAATATCTTTTGAAATCGATTTTTTAAACAAAGTTATCTTTTCTTGATTGTTTAAAACAGATTTGAAGTATGCGAAGATAACGCCTACTGTATTTACTTTTATTCCGCCAGCAGTAGAGCCAGACGCACCACCAATAAACATAAATAAAATCATAATTATATATGTATAGTTGTGTAATGAAGATATATCAATAGTATTAAAACCAGCAGTTCGTAATGTTATAGATTGAAAAATAGCAGCAAGATATTGAGTTTTTAAGTCTTCTTTTAGTAGAATATTATCATGTTCAAAGCCATAGATAATTAATATTCCAGAAAGAATAAGAAAACTTGTAACTATTAAAACTATTATTGTATTCAAATTTAAATTCGTAAAAATTTGGCGTTTTTTTAATATCTTATTTAGAGCAAAATTTTTAATATTATCAAAAATATTTAATATTACAGAAAAACTTAAACCACCAAGTATAATTAAAACACAAATTGTAAAATTTAGTATTAAACTTGACTTGTATGAGATCAAACTATCTGTAAACAGTGCAAAACCTGCATTACAAAATGCTGATATTGAGTGAAATATCGAAAAAAATAAGGCTTTTGGAGATAACCCAAAAGAAGAAGAAAATTTTGTTAAAAGAAATAACGCTCCTATTACCTCTATTAAGAATGTGATTATTATCATACTTTTTATGTTTTTATATATGTTTTTCATATCATTATCATTTAGCATAAAAGAAATTGTAAGTTTTTCCTCAAAAGATATTTTTCTACCTATTATGAATGCTGCAAAGTAAGAAAAAATCATAATACCAAGCCCGCCAATTTGTATCATTAAGAGGATAACAATCTGACCAAATAAAGAAAATTTTGTTGCTGTATCAACAACTGTAAGTCCTGTTACACAAACCGCTGAAGTGATAGTAAAAAATGAATTTATAAATCCTATGCCTTGATTGTCCGCAGAAGATATTGGAAGCATAAGAAGAGTTGTTCCTGTAAGAATTAAAAAAAGATAACTTGATATAATAGTCTTGGCTGGATGAACTAAGACTTTTTTTGAAAAGTAATCAAATTTTTTTTCATACCCCACACTTTTATAAAGAGATAAAAAATTCCTCATAGTTATAATAATTATAATTATACTCTTAAAATCAAATTTTATAACAGGTTTCAAAAATTCGTAAAATATAATTACTGTTAATAGAAGAAAAATAAAAAAAATATCTAGAAAATTATTTTTAATTTTATATTTTGATTCAATAAATATTGTAAAAACATTTATTACAAAAAGTAAAGTTGTAATATAGAACAGATAATAACCAATTGTTTTGATAATAATTGATTTTGTCAATCCAAAATTTATTGCTAAAAATGCGAAACAAAAAAATGTTATTAACAATACGAATTTACTTATCTTTTTCATAACGATATTTTACACTTAATTTATAAAAAAGTAAATATCTTTTTTAAATGTATAACACAGATGGATACAGATTATAGTATAGATAAAATCTAATTGTCTTATAGTTTTGACAAGATTAAAATTTTTTATTATAGTTATATTATGCAGATTTCGGGGATTATTAATTTTTTTAACTTACATGTTTTAAGGAGAAATTTATGAAGCATTTAAAATTTATTTTTGCTTTTATTTTTTTTGCATTAATTCTTACTATTACAGGTTGTCCAGTTGAAACTTACGAAGTGACTATATATGAACCCGTATATCTTTCTTATGAAGAATTGAGAAGTTCAGTGAATATTTCTACTACAAAAGAACTCAAAAACATAGGAAAAATTGCAATAAAGGACAATTATCTATTTGTAAATCAAATAAACAAAGGAATTCATATAATTGATAACAAAGACCCAAAAAATCCAGTAAATAAATCATTTATTAATATACCTGGTAATATCGATTTGGTAATAAAAGATAATATTCTATATGCTGATAGTTTTATAGACTTAGTTGCTATTGATATTTCTGATTTGACTAATGATAAAATAAATGTCACAAAAAGAATAAATAATACTTTTATTTATGATCCATATCAAATAATTTTAAAAACTAATTCTTGGTATGTTTATTTTGAGAATATTGATATGACAAAAGGAGTTGTTATTGACTGGAAAGAAAGAAAAGAAACAAGGACAAGACCAATAGGAGTTTTTTTTGGTGTTTATGTTACAACAAAAGATAGTGGTACTTCAGTAAATGGCTCTATGTCGAGGTTTGCAATTTATAGTAATTATTTATACACTGTTTCTAATAATGATATGAAAGTTTTTGATATTACTACTACAAATAATCCTGCTTTCTGGGCTAAGATAAATATGAATTGGGGAATTGAAACTATTTTTCCTTATAATGATAAACTTTTTATTGGTTCAAGGACTGGCATGTACATTTATGATAATAATAATCCTGCAAATCCAGTACAATTATCGCAATTGCTACATGTAAGAAGTTTTGATCCTGTTGTCGTAGAAAATAATTACGCTTATGTAACACTTAGAGGGTTTATCAATCAACTCGATGTAATTGATATTTCTGATATGGCAAAGCCTGTACTAAAAAACAGTTATGCAATGGCAGCACCTTATGGGCTTGGCATTGAGAATAGTATTCTATTTATCTGTGATAATGGTCTAAAAATTTATGATGCAAAAGACCCGCTTAATCTGAAATTAATAAAATTCATACCAGAGATTTCGAGTTATGATGTGATTCCTTATCAAAGTAAATTAACTCTTACTGGGAGTAAAGGGATTTATCAATACGATTATTCGGACATAAATAATATCGTTTTGTTAAGTCAAATTCCTATTATCTAATTTTAAAGATTTATTAATGCGAATCAAATTAATAATAAATTTTAATTTTTTATTCGTATTGATAAATTTGTTCTATAAATTTTATTTAGATATTAAATTTTTCTATTTTTATGAACTCTTTCTCAAAATGAGGATATAAAAACATCAAAATTTATTAATAAAAAAAAATTATTAAAAAAAATAAAAAAAAATTGTTTTTTTATAAAAAATACATTAACTTTTTTAAAATAAATGTTATAATGTTAATCGTTCAAATTGGTATTATATATCTTAAAAATTTTTGAGTTATATAATGATTAAATCCTTCTCATACATTTTAGGAGTTTTTCTTGAAAAGAAATATTGTTAAGATTTTAAAAGAAAAATGTAAATGTTGTGAACTTTGTATTAGTGAATGCCCACAACAAATAATTTCTATATCAAATGAAATGAACTCTCATGGTTATCATCCAGTTTATATTACAAATCCAGATTTATGTACAGGTTGTAAGTTATGTGCAATTACATGCCCAGACTGTGCTATTGAGATCATAAGAGAAGAGGACTAAATATGGAAAAAGTACAACTATTAAAAGGTAACGAAGCTTTAGCAGAAGCTGCGGTAAGAGCTGGGTGTAGATATTATTTTGGTTATCCAATCACTCCTCAAAACGAAATACCTGCATATATGTCAAAAAGACTTCCAGAGGTTGGGGGAGTTTTTATTCAAGCAGAAAGTGAAACTGCTTCAATAAATATGGTTTATGGAGCGTGTTCTTGTGGTGCAAGGGCAATGACTTCTTCATCATCACCGGGTATTTCTCTTATGCAAGAAGGACTTTCTTATCTTGCTGGTGCAGATTTACCTGCTGTGGTTATAAATGTGATGAGAGGTGGACCTGGACTTGGTAATATAAGTCCGTCACAAGCAGATTATTTACAATCTGTAAAAGGTGGAGGACACGGGGATTATAATTTAATTGTTTTAGCTCCTTATAGTGTTCAAGAAATCGTTGATCTAACAATAAAATGTTTTGATTTAGCCTTTAAATATAGAAATCCAGTAATGTTAATTGCAGATGGAATGCTTGGTCAAATGTCAGAACCAGTTGTTTTACCTAAAATGATCGATGTAAAAGATGATCTTGATTGGGTTGTTGGAAATGGAAATCACGCCATAATTCATTCATTATATTTAAATCCAGAAGATATGCTTGAAATACACAATGCAAAACTTCAAAAGAAATATGAAGCAATAAAAAATGAGTGTATTGAGTTTGAAAAATACTTATGTGATGATGCAACTTCTATTTTTGTAAGTTATGGTACTCCAGCCCGTGTTTGTAAAGCGGCTATTGATGAATTAAGAGAAAAAGGAATAAAAGTTGGTTTATTTAGACCTATAAGTTTATGGCCCTTCCCAGAAAAAGAATTAAACGAGTTGGCATCACAAGTTGCAAATCATTCTGGTAAAGTGATTGTTGTTGAAATGGCAAAAAACCAACTTGAGCAAGATGTAAAACTTGCTGTAAATGGCAAGTGTGAAATTGTGGCTTTAAATAAATTAGGTGGAGCTATTTTTAATGAAACTGAAATAATAGATTTTGTTTTAAAGGATAGAAAATGACACAAAAAACATTATATTCAAAACCAAAAAGTCTTACAGATAAAGTAATGCACTATTGTCCTGGATGTTCACATAGTGTTGTGCATAAATTGTTGGCAGAAATAATAGATGAATTTGATATACAAAAAGATGCTATTTTTATAGCACCAGTTGGTTGTGCTGTTTTGTTATATGACTATATCGACTGTGATACAGTGGAAGCATCTCATGGTAGAGCAGCAGCCGTTGCAACTGGTATTAAAAGAGTTAAGCCAAATAAACAAGTTATTTCTTATCAAGGTGACGGCGATTTACTTGCTATTGGAATGGGTGAAACTCTTCATGCTGCAAATAGAGGTGAAAATATTACAGTAGTTTTTATAAATAACGCTATTTATGGAATGACTGGTGGGCAAATGGCTCCTACAACTCTTGTTGGTCAGAAGACTGCAACAACAGCAGCTGGAAGAAAACCTTCTAATGAGGGATATCCAATTGGTGCATGTGAACTAATAAATACACTGCAAGCACCTTATTTTATTGAAAGATGTAAAGTAAATGATTCAAAATCAATAATTAAAACTAAAAATATTTTAAAAAAAGCACTAAAATATCAAATGGAAGATAAAGGTTATTCTTTTGTTGAAATTTTAAGCAATTGTCCAACAAATTGGGGATTAAGCCCAAAAGATTCTAACAAATGGATTGAAGACATTATGCAAAAAAATTTTCCAATTGGTAATTTTAGAGATAATGGTAAGGAGGCTTAAGATGCTTTCAAAGATTATTTTGGCAGGTTTTGGCGGACAGGGGATTATTGTTGCTGGTAAGTTACTTGCAAGTGCAGCGATGAAACTTGGAAAAAATGTAACTCATTTTCCATCTTATGGTGCAGAAATGAGAGGAGGGACTTGTAATTGTTCTGTTGTAATAAGTGACAAACAGATTTCTTCTCCAATAATAAATGAACCAGATGTTGCTATTGTTTTAAATAAGCCATCAAAGGACAAATACGAACCAAAATGTAAAACAAACGGAATGTTAATTTTAAATAAATCATTAATAAAAGATGAAACGAAAAGAACTGATTTAAAAGTAGGATACATTGATGCCTCAGAAATTGCAGAACGCATTGGTAATTCAAAAGTTGCAAATATGGTAATTTTGGGGGCTTTTGCTAAAATCACATCTTTAGTCAACATAAATTCTTTAATTGATTCATTAAAAGATGTTTTCCCAACAATGCCAGACAAATTATTAGACCTTAATATAAAAGCATTACAAGAAGGCTTTAATCTAGCCTATGTTATTTAATCACTTCTATAATAGTACGATAGAATTTTTTATTAAATTTTATCGTACTCTTTTTTGTGTTTTTTAAGCTAAAATTTATACTAAATGTAATTTGATATTTAGACTAAATATATTTATTATTTAAATAATTTAATCTGTGTTATAATGCAACTTCTATCCTAAAAAATTTAAAGAAATAGGTTAATTTCTACCTCATCAAGAAATTTTGATGAAGAAATATTTTAATTTATTTTTTAAAAACAAATTATATCGTTATTTCTTAGTTTTTTAAGAGAGAAGTTGCATTATAAACCTTCAATCAAAAAAAAGCGACATCATTAAGATGCCGCTTTTATTAGAATTAAATATTAAAACTATTAAGGTAAAGCAGTGAAATTAGCCCAATTTGCTCCATAAGCACATTGTGTAATATAACCTTTTTTACCCCAGTGATTGATTGTTGCTTGTGGTGTACCTGTTTGTGTAATGTTATTTTCCCACCATTCTGTTGTCCCTTGTCTCATGAATGCTTTGAATTCAAACCAATCGCCTTTTGCACCAAACATATCAACATCCAATTTCCAGTAGTGCATTCCCCATAAGTTTTCTGGGTCAACACCATAACCACTATTTGCATAAGTGATGTTATTTGTGTCGTGATATGGGCTTGTGCCAGGTTTACAAGTCCAATCTAATGCTGATTCACTACCCCAGTCTAAAGAGCCATCGTTTGCTTTAATAGCTGCTGTTGTTGTATTTATTGTGTTATTATAGATTATTGGTTCTGACATAGATGGATAATATGTTGGGACTAATCCAGAATCATGCCCACCTTTAACAAATATATCTTGACCAGAAACAGTTTCTTTTTGCATAAATACAACTGTTCTAACTCTACCAGAAGTACCATTGCTTACTGTAACATTTACACTTGCTTCTGTAGAATTATTAGCATCATCATAAGCTTTTGCTTTTATTGTATTAGTACCTTCTGATGTAGTTGTTGTATTCAAACTAATGCTATATGGAGAAGTTGTATCTGTTCCAATTAATGCATTACCAACATAAAATTCTACCTTTGTTACACCAATATTATCGCTTGCATTAGCAGAAATTGTAATTGTTCCACTAACTGTTGCATTATTTGCAGGTGCAGTTACAGAAACTGTCGGAGGAGTTGTATCTGTTACACTTGCAACTTTTTCAAAAACAACAACTGTTCTTGGGAAAACGCCATACCATTGGTCAGCATCTGTTGCAGGTGACCAACCAGTACTAGAATCCCAGTAGTTATCGTTTGCTTCAGCCCAAGTTGCTGTATCTATAATTCTAACCCATTTTTTACCAGCTTCTGGTTTTGGAACTTTATAACTAACCTGAGCAGTATATGTATTAACGAATACTAAGAAATCAGAGTCCCCTTTTGTACTACCATCAATTCTAACCCAAACGCATTTGTCTGCATCTGTAAGACCAGTAGCTCCATCTTCTTTTTTTATTGTGATAGGAACAGAATAATCACCTTGTCTTAAAGCAACATGATTTTTTCTTAAATTGTTTACAAATTTAGTAAATAAGAATAAACCATTTTTACCATCTGCATGACCATCTGTACCAAGGTTATTGTGTTGTCCTTGTGCTGACATTACTGTATCAGGGCTATCAGTATTAATCATATTGTAGTTATTCCATGTAGCAATAGAATCAAGATTGTAAACATTGTTGTTACCATTTTGTGTTCTACCAAATTCATCTCCGTAAACAGACATTGGAGTTCCTCTTGAGAACATTTGAATTGCCCATAAATTTTTAACTTGTTGTCTTCTTAAACTTTGGCTTCCTCCACAATCCCATGAAAGATTGTTGTCATTTCCACCATCAGAAGGACCCCAAGGCCAAACTTGAGTATTGTATTTTAAATTGTAGCTAACTAAGTCTGTTAAAGTGAAACCATCGTGTGCAACTAAAAAATTTATTGATTTTTGAGGACCACCTTGTCCACCATCATAATAGCCATTGTATGTACCATAGAAAACATCACCAAAACTATAATAAGTACCAGGTTTATAACCATCACCTTTAATAAATTTTCTCATAACATCTCTGTAATCGCCATTCCAGTCACCCCATTTTGGTGGAAAACTAGAAACACCAGCACCTTGACAATCCCAAGCTTCTGCTATCATCTCAGCATTTTTTGTTTGTCCAAGATTTTGAATATCAAGTAATACAGGAGCATTTGGATCATAAGCATAACCTAGATCTGCTCTTCTACCCAATGTATAAGCAAGGTCAAATCTAAAACCATCAATACCCATTACATCAAGCCAGTAAGTTAAAGAATCAATAATCAAGCCTCTACTTGCATCACTGTTACCATTTACTTGGTTTCCACAACCTGTTGTACCATCATAATACCATTCATTATTTGTACCAGTGAGTCTATAATAATATTGGTTAGCAAGACCACTAAAACTTGTTATTTCTCTTGTATCTGATTTGCTAGCCCAAGTTCCACCTTCGCCAGTGTGATTATAAACAACATCAAGGTAAACTTCCATTCCTGTATCGTGGAATGCTTTTACCATTTCTTTAAATTCTTTTGTAGGTCCACCAAGACTCTTATCATAAGAATATTTTCTGTCTGGTGCAAAATATCCATAAGTCATATAGCCCCAGAAATTTCCGCCAGAAGAAGTAGTTGGATTGTTATCATTTGCAGTTTCTTGAATTGGTAATAATTCAATTGTTGTATAACCAAGTGCTTTTAAATATTTAGCCATATATCCAGCACCTTTATAAGTTCCTTTATATGCTGCAGGAACATTAGCAATAGTTTCAAAACCAGATATTCCAGAAAGAATAGTAGTTAAATTTGTTACAGAATCACTATTTGTCAAACCTTTAACATGTGCTTCATAAATGATATTATCTTTATCAGCAATTTGTGGTTTCATACCAAAACTAACGCCGTCAGCTTTTAAAGCAACACTTTTTGGTGACCATTTACCAGTGTCATATTCTCTTCTAATTACAGTTTTGTATAAAGCAGAGCCTGTTCCGTACATTCCGCCATCTTCGCCAGCAGCTGTCATTGCAGGAGTTTCTTTATCATGAGAAAGTTCTTTTGCATAAGGGTCAAATAAAACCTTATTTGGGTTAAATCTATTACCTTGACTATCTACATCTGTTACAAAACCAAGGTTACTATTGCCTCTTGCCCAACTTGAATTAAATGTCCAGTTTGGTCCCCATGCTCTAAAAGCATACAAAGTTTTATCTGGTGCTTGTGCTAATTTTGCTCTCCAAACTCCATCACTTCCTTTTTGCATCCAGTAGTCATAAGCTGCGTTACTTCCAGTTGCAACTTCATAAACTTCAAGTAAAAGTTTTGTTGCACTTGGTGCATAAACGCCAATTTCTAAATCAACACCATTAAAATTAGCTCCTTTTGTCCATGTAGCAGTTGCCCAACTTGCTTCATTTACAGGAGATAAAACACCAGTTGATGGGTGATTTAAACCAATTACAGTAGAATAAACAACAGCAAAACTAATTTTTTCTGGTGCTAACATTGTTTTTGTAGTTTGCTGTTCCTCTTTGTTTTCTTGTAAAATTGTAGGATTTGAACAAGAAAAAATAACTAACACTAAAGACAGGAAAAATAAAATGCCTTTTTTCATACTTACTCCTTAAATACATATTTTTAAATTAAATTAGGAACAAATTTATAAAATAGAGAACTATTTTTGATTATAATAGAAAAGAAATTGTTAGAAAAAAAATCTAAATTAGAAATGCTTACGAAGATCAGAAGAAATAAGTTGGATTTATTCATAGAAAAAATCCTCCATAATAAAACTTTATTAAAACAAAAAAACGCACTTTTTCAATAATACCCAAAAATTTAGAAGAAATTATTACTTTTCTAAAACAAATTAATTTACATAAACAAAAATTGTTTTAAAAACTGTAAAATTTCTATATCTTAAATTATATATAAAAATTTTATAAAAGGCAATAAAAATTTTTATTTTTTTATACTTTTTTTTAATAGAAATATGTATTTAGTATAATTAAATATAGTATATACAATTTTTTATTAAAGAATAATTAATTACCTTTTATAGAAATTATTTATGAATTTTATTGATTATTAAAAAATTAATTATTATCTTCCTTATATATAGTTATCAGTTATACCGTCGGTAAAGCGATAACTTTAAATAAAATTTATAAATTAAAGAAATAAAGGTCTACAATTAAATCCAAATCAAAAGAAAAAATAATTTAATGAAAAAATACTCAGATTATATTTTAGAAAAATAGTTGATTCTTTAACTAACTACTCTTAATCTAATTTGAGTATATTTATATATTTTTTAAGCAATCAGTTTTTTATTCTTCAAAAACTTTAATATATATTGACAAGATAAAATAAATAAGATAATATATTTTTGGTTAATTTGGGTATTTACTTATAATGACAATCGTCCTGAATGTCATTATATACCTGAAATGTTTTTTTCAACATGCCTATTTACTAAAGAAGTTATAGAAAAGTTTATCATAATAACTATGACAAACCTAAAACATTTCAGTATATATAATAAAAAATGTAAATTTTAATGGATTTATTCTTAAAAATAGATTTGTTAATCTTACTTTTTTTAAATCTTTATAATACAGGTTTTTTTATGAGTCACAAAACAAATAAAAATCAAGAAGAACTTGATCATATTAAAACCGTAAATCGTTCTTTGGAATTACTTAAACAAGGAAATTTGAACGAGGCATTGGCTTTATTTTCTGATATATTAAAAACTCATTTTTCTGATACTGTTGCAGAATCTGGGATAAAATCTTGTAAATATTGGATGACAAGGTTACATAAATTAGAAAATATGAAAGATGGATATGAAAAAGGTAAATCTTTTATAGACGAGTGGAAAAAATTTGAAACATTTATTTCTTCAATGAAAAATTTTCAAAAAAAAGTTACATCAAGTTTAATGTATTTTATATTTAATAGAGCGTTAGAATCTTTTAAAAAAGATTTAGTTGAAAATAAAGTAATTGATATTCAGACTTCCTTTATTATCGGCTTATGTTACAAAAAAATAGGAGATTATAAGAATGCAATAAAGTATTTTGAAGATACTATTGCAAATGATCATAATAATTCTAATGCTATGGCAGAAATAGCGGATTGTTATGCACTTATAGATGAAACAAAAAAAGCAAAGATTTTATTTAGAGAATCTTTTTTCTTAGACCCAGTTATTATTGAGTCTAATAATCTTGAAGCTGACATGTTAAAGACAATTATTTCTAAAATTGAAGAAGAAAAAATTGAATCTAACGAAATAAATCATTGGATACCTATTTATGGTAGAATATTAGGTATCTTTAATATATATAGAGAATTACTTCCTATTGAACTTGGAAAATTAAAACAGGAAATTTTTTATTTAGAAAAAAATTATGATAATTTTGTAAATGATAGTTTTTATAAACCAAGACTGCTAAATTGCTATTTATGGCTTTATGATTATCATTTATTAAAAAATTCTACTAAAGAAATTTTACAAGAAATTGAGAATAAAGTTAAAACAATTTCAGAGACTATATACAATTATTTAAAAAATAATAATTATCAGGGAGATTAAATGAGCGAACAAATTTTAGAAGTGCTTGAGAATTTATTAAACGAAGAAAAATGGACAAGAGCAACGATTAATAATTACACGATAAAGAATTTTGAAGATTTAAACAAATTGATGATTGACTTTAAAAAAGTTGATGTTATTGCACAAACAAGAGAAATAACATCAGAATATTTAAAACACAATAAAAATTCAATTGTTGCATTATATATTTCTTCTATACTCCAACTTGAAGAAGGCGGAATAGATGACAATAGTATTTATAATATTTTAAAAATATTCACTGATAATTTAAAATGGAATATAGTAGAATACCTTTGTAAAAAATTCTTAAGTTATACTGAAGATAAAATCATTCTTCGTTCTTTAATTGACTCTTACAAAAACTTAAATAAAAAAGACGAACTTCCTGAATTATGGGAAAGATTGATAAAAGTTGATTTTGAAGAAGCAGACCTTGTTGTCAAACTCGCTGCTCTTAGAGAACAAAATAATGAAGTTGACGAGGCTTTAAATTATTACAAAAAAGCAATAAATAGATATATATTAAACAAAAATTATCCTCAAGTTGAAGAATTATGGAAAAAACTTCTTAGTTACGAATCTTTAGGATATGAATATTTTTTCAACCTTGATAAAAAAATATCAAAACATTTTAGTATTGAAAGATCAATCGAACTTTTGAGATATATTTATGAAATATACAAAACAAAAGAAGATTATGACCCATGTATTAAAATATTAAAATTAATGCTTGAAAAAATTCCTACTGATGACTATGCAAGAAAAGAAATAGTTGATATTTATAGAAAAAAATATAAAGACCATTCATTCCTTGATGAATATGTTAGAATTAGTAACCTTGACGGTCAATGGAGAAGCATTCACGATGCTATAATAAGTTTTGAAAGACATATTGCTTTTGATAAAGGAAACTTTGTTTATCACAGAGCATGGGGAATTGGAAGAATCAAAGAAGTATCAAAAGATATTTTTACAATAGATTTTCAAAATAAAAAAGACCACAAGATGAAGCTTGAAATGGCACTAAGTTCATTAAAAACTCTTCCAAAAAACCATATTTGGGTATTAAAACTAAAAAATATGGATAAATTAAAAGAAATGGTAAAATCTGATATTCAATGGGCATTAAAAACAATAATGTTAAGCTATGATAATCAAGCTTCTATCAAAAATATAAAAGAAGAACTTGTTCCAGATGTTTTAACTGCATCTGCATGGAATACATGGTGGGCTAATGCGAGAAAGATTTTAAAAACTGACCCAAAATTTGGTGTTGTTGATAATGAAAAAGATGTTTACCAAGTCAGAGAAAAACCATTGAGTTTTGAAGAAAAAACATATAATTCATTTAAAGCAGCAAAAGATTTTAATCAAAGATTTAATTTAATATTAGACTATATTGAGAATGCTGATACAGATTCTGAATATCTTGAAGATATGATAAATTATTTTTCTTCTTATTTAAACTCAATAAATAATGTGAATGAACAAACAATATGTAGTTACCTTTTGATCTTGAATATTCAAAGAAAGTTTACCTTTATAAAGGTAAATTTAAATTATGGATTTAAAGATTTTCTTGATCAGGTAGAAGACCCTATTTCTATTTATGAAAATATAAGTATTCCTGATTATAAAAAAGATTATTTAATTCAATTAAAAAGATACCATGCAAATTGGGACACTGTATTTACAAGAATTTTCTATTTTTATCCAAACAGATTTATTTATGATGAATTGGCTAGTAAAAATCAAACTCTTGTAGAAAAAATTATTAAAGATTTGTTTGTTGGCTATAAAGAATATAGAGACGCATTTTTATGGATTGTATCTAATGTTTTAACAGAAGAAAAAGCACAAGAATTAAATATTGATTATAATAATGTTATTTTATCTCTAATTCACTTGATAGAAATCACAGGAAAAGACGTTGGATTAAAAAAAGAAGTTACAAAAAATAAAAGAATTTCTACACAAGTTAGAGATTTCTTATTTAAAAATAAATTTCTTTCTAATTATATCAAAAGGTCTTCTGAGGAATTTTGTAAGAGGCTTTATACAATTTCAAATGAATTAATTTCTGTTGATGGAGAATCAATTGTAATGATAAAAAATACAATTGCTGATAAATTTCCAGAAATTGATACTGAAGATAAGAGCCTTAAATTTGATATTGGTATGGCTAAAAATTCTATTATGGATAAACTTCTTACTACATTAAGTAGCATGAAAAAAGTTCAACAAGAATTATTACATATTAAAGACATTGATATACCAGAAAACTCAAAAGAAATTGGTTATGCAATGGAAAAAGGTGATTTAAGAGAAAATGCTGAATACAAAGCAGCAAAAGAAAGACAATCATTCTTACAAAATAAACTAAATAAATTGATGACTGACATTGGTCGAGCTACAATTATCAAAAAAGAAGACATTACAGGTGACTTTATTACATTTGGAACTAAAGTAGAATTAATGGATCAAATAAGTAATTCCACAGTTGATTATATAATCTTAGGTCCATGGGAGTCAAATACAGAAAAGAATATTATTTCTTATCAATCCCCACTTGGGTCTCATTTGCTTGATAGAAGATTAAAAGATGAAGTTAAATTTGCGTTAAATGATAAAGAATATCATTATATAGTAAACAAAATCGAAGTTTATGATTTTTAAATTATAGACATAGGAGTTGATTAGAAATCAACTCCTATTTTATAACACTGATTGGATTATCACATCTTCTATGGAAATAAGGGGTAGGTTACTCCTTATTTTTATAAACTGACCAATACTTGCTGACAGGTGAAATTTTTTGGTATAAATATGACAGAGTTTGAAAAATTAAAAGAAATAGTTGCAAAATTGCGTTCTCCAGAGGGTTGTCCTTGGGATAAAGAGCAAACTCATAAATCTCTTCTTCCCTATCTTTATGAGGAAGCGAATGAAGTTGCCGATACAATAATTAGAAAAGATACTTCTCATCTAAGAGAAGAACTTGGGGATTTACTTTTACAAATAGTCCTACATAGTCAAATAGAAGCAGAAAATAATAACTTTACAATTGAAGATGTAATTAAAGACTTATCAGATAAACTCGTAAGAAGACATCCTCATGTCTTTGGCGACGAACAAGCAGAAAATTCAACTGAAGTAGTAAAATTGTGGGAAGATATAAAAAAAAGAGAAAAGAAACATACTCATCCCTCGATTCTTGATAAAATCCCTTATACTTTTTCACCATTATTAAGGTGTTATAAATTACAAAAAGAAGCTAGTAAAGTAGGTTTTGATTGGGAAGATTATAAAGGACCACTTTCTAAAATCCATGAAGAAACAAAAGAATTGGAAGAAGCAATTCAAAATAATAATATAGATAGCATAGAACATGAAATTGGGGACATTATTTTTGCTTTAGTTAATTTAGGAAAATTTTTTGGCATAAGGTCTGATGTTGCATTAACAAAAGTAAATCATAGGTTTAGTCAAAGATTCAAATTTGTAGAACAAAAAGTAAAAGAAAGTGGCAAAGACTTTAAAGATTTTACTTTAGATGAACTTGATAAATTTTGGGATGAAGCAAAACAAGTTTTAAAAGATAATGTTTATTATAACACTGATTAATCAGATTGTCACAGATTAATTTATAGTCTATAATTTGTGACAAACTAAAAACTTTTTGATATATATAAAATTAAACAATATGAGCAGATTTTTTTTCCATCCTCTTCTGATAAGGAAAGATAAAGGATAATTCTACAAAATTAAATATAAAATGAAAAATAATCGCATACCAAATAGTATTTGAAATTACAATCGAAATAAAAAAAATGATAGATATAATAGAACTTGCAATAATACCTATTTTTCCCTGAGTGATATGTAAGAAACCAAAAATAAGCGAAATTAATATTATAGATAAAATATTGCCAAAAAATAATGATTTTGATAATATTAAGACTAAATAATACAGATAACCTCTAAATAAGACTTCTTCAAAATATCCAGTAAAAAAACAAAGTATAAAATTTAAAAATATGTTATTTTTTTCGCCAAGTAATAATTCTATATTCCTTAAATTATTCTCAAAACTCTCTTTATCAAAAAAGAATAATTCAAAGACCATAATTAAAATAAACACTATAATTAAAAATATTACTGTAAATAAATTAAACTTAAAAATTAGAATATCAATAATATTCTTAAAATATAAGTTGTCAATTTTAAAGAATATAAAAATTAAAATGGGTATTGTAAGTATAACACTACCAAAAAAATAAAATAATATCGGCAGAATATATTTTTTGTTAATTTTTGAGTCCTTATAACATAACGGATTAATCAGATTGTTGTAGATTAACACAGATTAAATCGCATTATAAATCTAATTATAAATTATTAATAATTTTGTAATCTGAAGAGGTTAGATAATTATAAATTAAATTATTCATCATGTTTAATAAATTTTCGGGTGTATTTTCTTTGTACATTTTTAAATAATCACTTTTATTTAGTAATAAATTAGAAATGCCAACAAAACACGACCAAATCAAAAGAACTGCTTCCTCTGGATTTAGGTCTTTCCTAAAAGAGCCTTCTTTAATGCCACTTGTTATAATTTCTGAAAGGTAAAAAGATTGTTTATCTGCCAGAAAATATAATTCTTTTATATTTTCATCTCCTAAAGTTATATCAGGTTCTTTAGTTCTATAATTATTTATCATATTAAGAAATTCTCTGTGCTCTTTATAGAAATATATGTAAGCTCTACCAACAGCAAACATTTTTTCTATACTATTTTTATCTTTTACTTCAAAAATATAGCGTTCTACTAGATTATTAATAATTTCATAACCTTTTGATAAAACAGCTGCTAAAATTGATTCTTTGCTATTAAAGTAAAAATAAATAGTACGTTTTGTATATTCAGCCTTTTTTGCAATATCATCCATAGTTGTATTTTCAACACCTTTTTCAAAAAACAATTTTATAGCAGCTTGAACTATATCATTTTTTCTTATAATTTTTTCTTTTTCTCTTCTCTCACTAACACCCATAAAAATCCTATAAATAATTTAATATACTTGCAGTATAATAAAATACAATATAAGTGTCAAGTGAATATTTTGAATTATGGTTTAATTTTTGAATATATATTTTCTAAATTGGTCTTAAAAATATTTCTTATAGTCTGTTCATCATTCAATAAAGGTTTTGAATGTATCAAATCAATAACTTCTTCGTATTTCAAATTTGAGTCATATAATGTAGTAATCATTCCATTTAGCATATTTTTAATACCTTCTTGTATTTCTTCTTTATTTAGACCAAAATTCTTCACAATTGACTCTATTTCGTTTAATTGAAACCAAAAATAAGTCGGACCCATTGCTGTTAATATCGCATAAGCCTCGAGTTTGTTTTCTTCAACCTCAAAATGTTTTCCAAAAATTGAAAATATTTCGTCTATCATTTTTTTATCATCATCTTTTATACATTTTGCATAAACAATTGGATTGTAACCCATACCAATTATAGAACTTGCATTTGGTATAGTTCGAATAATTTTACTAAAATTTAATTCTTTTGAAATTGTATCAATATTTATTTTTGGAGCTAAAGAAATAATTATTGATTCTGGTTTTAAAAAATCCTTAATTTCTTTTAGAATGTTTATAATAACAGGTGGATGTACTGAAATAAAAATTATATCATTCTCAAACAAGGTTTTAATATCAGTTGAAATATTTATTTCTGAAAATGCTTTTTTTGTCTTTTCTAATTCTTCCTTATTAATGTCATACACATAAATATTTTTTAAAGAAACATTATTTTTTGACAAAGCATTTAACATAATTTTTGTTATTCTACCGCTTCCAATAAAACTAATTTTGTTATTAATCATAAATCCTCCATTTATTTCTATATTTTGATATATATAGAAATATAGAATATTATGATTAATAAGTCAACTATTTTTTATTAATTTATAAAAAAAACTAATTTTTTATTTTATTTGTATTTTTGTTGCTAATATTTTTTTAGTATTACAAACAACTGATTTAATAGGGGATTTTGGTAAATAAAAAAACATCACAGAGGGGGTCTCAGAATTTTTGAGATAGTCTCTTCCATTTGCAACCAATTTTTTTTCAGAAGAATATTAACATATCTCTAATCTTTGCTAATAACTGTGTAAATTTGTCAAATAAATACCCTCATATTATTCGCATGGTTAAAATTTACACAGTAATAATTACCCATTTAATGTATATGTGTGTATTAATTACACATGTAATTTATAGAGAAACTAATAAAATATATTTTTATTATATAATTATTCCATATTTTACTAAATATTATTATATAAGATTAATATGTTATTTTTTTACTTATTTTTAATTATTTATATCAGTTTTTGATTGTTTTTAATATGATTTAATCTCTATAAAAAATGGCACGGTATGTGCTATATAGTTTGTGTAAAAAAAATATATCAATGAAATATAGGAGGCTTATATGACATGTTTAACTAAAAGAGATTTTTTTGAACCAATGACATCATTTTTTGATGGTTTTGGATGGATGCAAAAGGTTGGTGATGAGTTTGACAAAATATTAAACGGTAAATGCGATTTTGAAGAAGAGGAAAACAAATATCTAATCAACCTAGAAGTACCTGGTGTTAAAAAAGAAGAAATTAACATCGGTTTAAAAGACGAAACTTTAACGATTTCGTGGAGTAGGAAAGTAGAGAAAAATCAGGAGTCAAAAAACTCAAGGTATGAAAGAAGAGATGGCAGTTTTACAAGAAGTTTTTCTGTGAAAGGTGCTGATTTTGAAAAAATTGATGCTCAATTAAAAAATGGCGTTTTAACAATCGAAATTCCAAAATTGGAAACTATTAAAGCAAAAAAAATTGAAATTAAATAAGGAGGATACTATGTATAGAACAATTTTTGATGACCTTTACAAACTTAACAAAGAATTTAACAGACTTTTTAACACAAATCCTAATCAAAGAGGATATTCTTATTTCCCAGAAGTAAATATTTATGAAAACCAAGATGAGTATGTTTTGGTAGGTAGAATACCTGGTGTTGACAAAAACGACTTAAATATTTCTTTCAAAGATAATTCGATCAAAATCGAAGGAGAAAAGAAAGCACCAGTAAATGAAGAAGCTAGTTATCATTTAAAAGAAAGAAGATACGGTAAATTTGAAAGAAATTTTAGTTTACATGATAAAATTGATGTAGAAAAAACAGTGGCAGAGGTGAAAAATGGTATTCTAATCGTAAATATACCAAAATCACCAGATTCTCAACCTAAAACAATAACAATTAAATAAAAAGGAGGAAATTATGAATATAATGAAAAATACTGAAAATGAACAAAATGTTGAATCAACAAGAGGTTTTGTTTACTATTTGCCAGAAACAGACATTTATGAGACAACTAATGAATATAAAATACTATTTGATTTACCAGGTATCGAAAAAGAAGATATTAACATAAAAGTTGAAAAAGATGTTCTTACACTAACAGCAGAATACAAAAAAGAACCAATACAAAACTATGAATGCTTGAAAGAAGAAATGGATTTTGTTGGTTATCAAAGGTCGTTTAACCTAAATGGTACTGTTGACTCAGAAAAAATTCAAGCAGATTATATTAACGGTAGTCTAAGCTTATTACTACCAAAACGAGAAGAACAAAAAACAAAAGAAATTAAGATTAACATAGCATGATACTTTAAAAAACTTTAAACTTTGGACTCCGGGCGGGTAGGTATCCACTTACCCGCTTTTTTTTTCTTAAAATATAATTTATACATTTTATAAAATCCCCCCCGTAAATCATTATTTTTTTAATTTTTATTGATTTTTTTGTTGAGTTGAACTAATATTAAGTCATAGTAATTTATTATTTTTTAATAGATTACTTTAATATTAAGCGATTATAATTTTAATCCGTGTAATTTGTGACAATCAGATTAATCTGTGTTATATATGAGAGGTATTTTATGAAAAATAAAAATATTATTTATTTTCTATTTATTTTATTATTATTTCCTTTATTTTCTTGTTTTTTGACATTTAATTATTCTATAAAACAACAGTTTAAAGAAGCTGATATTGATATATCTAAAGTTCAATTCTACAATAGATATAAAATTCAACTAAAAAGGGTCATAAAAAAAGATGAAATTAGCACAGTGTCTGGTACAGTTAATTTTAGAAATGGAAAATATTATCAAGTAATAGTAATTCTAAATGAAACTCCTTGTGTGGTAGATAAAGTAGATGATGAAAAAAATACAATATATGTAAGATTTGAAGAAGGCGAAAATAAAATATTACCTTTTAAATTAGAAGAGAATATTTATAAATTTGGTTATAATATTTTTCCCGGAGATGATTATATAGGTAAAATATTTTATAATAATAACGAATATTTAGTTGAAGTTGGTAAAGATTCATATTTAGTAATAAAAGCAGAGGATAAAGTTGTAGAAAGAAAAGATACTATTATTTTAAAAGGTAAGAAAGTCAAATAATTCTTAGTTTAAATTATATGTTTATCATGAAGGCAAATAATCAGATGTAAAATTTAGAAAAGATTCTTTTGGTTGGCGAATAGATTATCATATACTGAAATGTTTCAGGTTTGTCTTAAATTTAATGATATTTTTTTTCTAACTCATTTTAAGTAAACACGTTGTAAAAAAATATTTCAGGTATATAATGATAATCTGCACGATTATTATTATAGTACTATAACATTATAATTTGGTATATAATATTTACAAAATGAAAAAAGACAGAAAATTGACTCATATACTTACATTTTATCTAAAAAATCTAAGAAATTTAAATTATAAATGAATGGTTTAATGATATTTACTCTCGTTAGATTTAATAGTTAGATTACCCTGAAATTATCCTTAATTTATCTTGCTAAGTTAAAATAATTTTAGTATAACACGGATTAGCATATATTAGGACACAAAAAATACAGATTATGCTTATAATAAATAAATATAATCGGAGTTAATCTGGTATAATCAGTGCCAATCCGTGTTATAACTTGGAGATAAATTATGGCAAATAAAAAACATATTATAATTGGAGCAGGTCTTGGTGGCTTAGTAACTGGCTTATTGTTAAAAAAAGCTCACCCTGAAGACGAAGTAATTATTTATGACTCAAATAAACATCCTGGTGGATTTTGTAATTCATTCTATAAAGCATCAGTTCATAATGATGATAAAATTAAATATATTTTTAATGTGCCTGTTGTAACATCTGATTTTGGGCCAGGCGAACCATTTGATTTATTTTTAAAATATCTCGGTGTAAAAAATATCAACTGGAAAATTGTAAAAAAACCATTTATGTATTATCCTACAAAAGACGAGCCTTTCCTTTTTACTAAAGAAAACGGAGTTAGAGATATAATTGCAAGAACTCCAGATAAAGAAAAAAAGAAAGTAACAGAGTTTTTTGCTGAGATGAAAAGACTTTATGGTGATATTTTTCATAAAGCATATATAAACCCAAATGCTTTAGAAGCAATTGAAATGCTTTTTACAATTCCAAAAACAGTTAAAGCTCTTTTACAAAACAAAACTTACCATCAATATATACTTGATACTGGCATCAAAACTCCTTTGGTACAAGAAATTTTTAGTGTAACAGAAGGTTTTATGGGGGTTGAAATCGAGAGAGCAAGTGCGGTAGGCGAACTTGTTATGATACAAAGTTTTTTAGAGAATAATTTGATGCAACCTGCGAATGGCGATAGTTTTCAAACACTTTCTGATAGACTTGCTGATAGGTTTAGAGAAATTGGTGGAAAATTATACCTAAATACAAAAGTTGACTGTGTGACATTTGACAATAAAAAGGCAACTGGCGTTAAGGTTAAAGGCGAAGAGGTGAAATCTGATAATGTATTTTTATCAGTAGCACAAGATAGAGTTGAAGAATTAATCAAAAATGGTACTCATATTGGCAAGATCAAGAGTTTTGTTAATAAAGTGAAAAAAATTTCGTATCCAAACTCGGATTTTTATACTTTATACTTAGTTGATAAAGAAGTTGCAAAAAAATATCCAAAATTAACAGATGTAACATATCATATTTATAGAAGAGACAAAGGACTTGGCGGTAATGACTGGAATTTATTTATGTTTATTCCAGATGAATTATATAATGAAAAATATTATGTAATGATTTTACTCTATATAGAACACGACCAAAAAAAGATAGATAAATGGATGGATTTAAGAAAAGCAGACTACAAAAAATATACAGAAGAAAAAGAAAAAATGTCTCAAAAAATCCTTGAAGAGCTTCAAGAAGTAGAGCCGATTTTTAAAGAAAATCCACCACTTAAATATTTAATCTCAATGTCTCCAGCGTCTTATCTTGACTATGGGTCAAAATATCCAATTAGTGGACTTGGGCAAACTCCAGAAAATTTTGGCATGACAAGAATGAAACAAGTATTGCTTGATAATTTATTTATCTCTGGCGGTGCTTCTTTTTCTGCTGGTGTTTGGGGGGCTATGGCTGGTGGCTGGATGGGTTTTGTAGAAGCATACAAAAAAATATATGGTGTAAAAATCGGTAATAAAGATGTATTATACAAACCAGACTTAAAAAATTTGCCTTAAAATATTTAATCCGTAGAAGTAGGTTTAAAACCTATTTCTACAATCTCAATAAATCTAAGAGATGAAATATGTCAGATAATAACTTTTTTTTAAAAACCTACAAAAAAAATCAAAATCAAGAAGAAAACAAAAAAGAAGATAAAAAACAGCCTTTTATTATTGAAGAAGAAAAACCAAAAATAGTAAAAAAAGTTGTTTTTGAAAAACTTGAACAAAAATTAGAAAAAGAGGAAAAAGAAAAAAAAGTTTTACCTCCGATTCCAAAAAAAAGACTTGCTGCATTGTTTTTAGTTTTGTGTGGCATCGAAAAATCAAAAGAGATAATTAAAAATTTTAATGAAGAAGAATTAATTAAAACTGTATCAGAAATTCTTGCAATTGAGAGTATTTCTAAGGAAGAAATTGAACAAGTTGAGAAAAATTTTGGTAAAATATCCAATATAGATGGAAAAGCAAAGGGTGGCAAGGAATTTGCAAGGAATTTATTACAAAAATCTTTTGGCATATCAAAAGGCTCTGAGTTTTTCATAAAAACAATTGAAGAAGAAAAAGACAAAGAGTTTAAATTTTTGCAAGAACTTTCAGAAGAACAATTAAAAGATATATTAAAAGATGAATCTGATTTGGTAGCAGCTTTGATAATGGGAATGCTTCCACCTCAAAAAGCGGCTAAAATTATGTCTCTACTTCCAAAAGAAATGACTGTTAAAGTAATAAAAAAAATGTCTGGTAAATTTGAAATTAATACTGAAGTAATGAATATAATAATCAAAAAACTAAAAGAAAAAGCAAAAAACATAAAAACAGATGAAAATATTATAAAAATTGCTGGTAAAAACAAACTTTTAGAAATCTTAAAACATTCTGACCCAAAAAGTGCCGAATTACTCCTCGATGAACTTGCTCACGAGGACGAAGAATTGGCAAACGAAATTAAAGAAAATATTTTTACTTTTAATGATGTTGCTTTATTAAAGAAAAAAGATTTGGAAAAAGCACTAAAAAATTATAATGATAAAGACTTAGCATTCATCCTAAAAGGGGCAAAAGAAGAAATTAAAACAATATTTTTTACCTGTATCACAAAACGCAGGAAAGAATTAATCGAAGAAGAAATTAAAGTTATGGGTGAAGTCCGCAAAAAAGATGTTGATGATAAAAGAAGAGCATTTATCGATTTTCTTAAAGAAATGGAGGCAAAAGGAGAAATCTCTTTGTCGCCTGATACTGAAATTTATGTAAAATAAGTAGAAAATTTAGTGAAAATAATTCTTTTATTTAGAAAATTTTGGTTTTATTATTTTTTCTAAATATTTATTGACTAATATGATTGATTTAATTATTATTAAAATATGAGTAATGTTAAAATAACTACCGACATTTTTATTAGGTATCTTCTAGGTTCTGAGAGTAACAAAGATTTACTTTTGGATTTTTTAAATGCAGTTCTAAGTGACTCGGATTTTCCAACTCTTAACGAAGTTTTTATTAAGAATCCATTTAATTTATCCAACCTTTCTTTGTTAAAAGAATCTATACTTGATGTTAAAGCAGTTGATGAGCAAGGTAAAGTTTATGATATTGAGGTTCAAGTTGCAGAAGAAATAGATTTTCCTAAACGAACATTGTATTACTGGGCAAAAAACTATTCAGACCAATTGGTTAAAGGTGAATATTATGATGAATTAAAGCCTGTGATTTGTATAAATATTTTAAATTATACATTATTTGACAATATAGATAAGATTCATACATGTTTTTTAGCGTGTGAAAAAGATACTCCAGATTTAGTTTTAAATGAACATTTTCAAATACACTTTATAGAAATGTCAAAATTTAACAATAATTCGCAGAATATTAAAGATACTTTGAGACAATGGTTAATATTTATGAAATATGGAGATAATGAGGAGGAAATAATGAATTACGCAATAACAGACGATAAAATTTACAAAGCAAAAGATGAGTATAATAAATTTATTATGAATGATGAATTAAGAGAATCTTACGAAGCTCACATGAAATGGCTTAGAGATTATAATAGTGGAATCTATGTTTCATTTAATAAAGGCAAAATTGAGGGTAAAATTGAGGGTAAAATTGAGGGTAAAATTGAAACAGCAAAAAACTTAAAAAAACTAGGTATTGATAATCAAGTAATATCACAATCGACTGGTTTGTCTTTAAAAGAAATAGAGGCTTTATAGAGGAAATAATGAATTATGCAATAACAGATGATAAAATTTACAAAGCAAAAGATGAGTATAATAAATTTATTATGAATGATGAATTAAGAGAATCTTATGAAGCCCACATGAAATGGCTTAGAGATTATAATAGTGGGATCTATGTTTCATTTAATAAAGGCAAAATTGAGGGTAAAATTGAGGGTAAAATTGAAACAGCAAAAAACTTAAAAAAACTAGGTATTGATAATCAAGTAATATCACAATCGACTGGTTTGTCTTTAAAAGAAATAGAATCTTTATAATAAGCATTTATTAATTTTTTTGAAAGATTTGGAGCAAAAAGGAGAAATGTTTCTATCATCCAATATAGAAATTTATGTGAAATAAATAAAAAAAATATAAAAATACTTGATTTAAGTATAATTATATTGTTTAATCTATGTAAATCCTATAAAATCTAACTAATCTGTGTTATATAATTCTACAAGCAGGGGGGGTTATATGAATATTTCTGGTGAGGAAATTGTTGATTTACTTGGGGATTTTACTGATAATTTTTTGGTTAAAATAGATGATAAAGATATATTAACAAATTTCACAAATGCAGTTTTTAATGATGATCTGTTTGGTGTCATACCTTTTGGTAAACTAATCAATTTTGGTTTTAAAAAAATCCTTGAAATTGCTGATCAAAATAAAGCGTTTAGAGTTGCTTTTAATGCGAGTTATTGCCTTACATTTTTACGAGCCTGCCAAAGATATAAAATTGAACTAAAAATCCAAAAACAAACAAAAGAAGAGTTAAAAAAAATAAATGGAGAGTTTTTGGTCGAATCTTTTGATATGTATAATTTTAATACTAATACAATTATTTCTCAATATGAAGAACTTCTTTTTGTAAATATAGGCGAATTATATAAAAATAAAGTAAAAAAGTATATTAGTGACTATTTGAAACTTAATTTTATTAGTTTAATTGAAGATTCTAAATTAAAACTAAAAAAACTTAATGAATACTTTAAATCTGATAAGTATGAAGAACAAAAAAGGCTTTCAAAATACCAAAAATACGATACAGAACTCAAAAATATGTATTTTCACCCTGTTTTTGATGATATACGAGGCGTTGGACTAAATGATTTGTATATAGAGCCAAATTTTGGGATATACGAACATTGTTTTGATAAAGAATATTCTAATAAAGAAGATATTTTTATTGATGTTAAAACTTATGAGGAAAGTATCCATAACTATATCTATGATGTTATAAAAAAAAATGAGCCTATAAGGGGGCTAAAACAAAATACTCATAATGTCGTGTTTTTGCTTGGCTCTCCTGGTCAAGGAAAATCATCGTTTTGTAAGAGGTTTTTGTACGATGCGATAGAAGATAGTATTTTTGGTGATAAAAAAGTATTTTACATAAGACTAAAAGAGATAAATGTATCAGACCTTACTGGTAACCCAATTAAAACTATAAAAGAAAAGATAGAAAAAGAAATTGATCTAAGTCTTGGCAATGAGTTTGAAAACGCAATACTGCTACTCGATGGGCTTGATGAAGTGCATATACAAAATAATCTTGCAATAGATGAAATCGATGAAATATGCAAAAATATAATACATCGGGCTAATAATTATTATAAAAACATAAAAATAATAATAACTTCACGAAAAGGTTATATAAGCCTCGAAAAGTTTAAAAAAGAAGAAAATTTATTGATCTTGCAACTTAAAGATTTTAGTATTGAGATGCAAATCCAATGGTTAGAAAAATATAAAAAATTTTATAAAGATATAAAACTTAGTGAAGAAAAAATAAAGTTGTATAATGATGAGGACGGTAAATATTCTCATATAAAAGAGTTAATAACTCAACCAATACTTTTGTATATGATAGCAACGATTGATTTTGATGTTGATAATGGGGCAAATAAGGCTGCGATTTACGATAAGTTGTTTACTATGTTAATACAAAGAAAATATGATAGTAAACAAATCAAAATATTAGAAAATATAGAAAAAGATGACCTAAGAGACTTTATAAGAGATATTGCTTTTAATATATTTGTTACAAAAAAAGATAGTATCCACAAAAAAGAGATGTTAAAACTTGATTGTACCAAAAAATTTATCCAAAAAATTGGCGAAAAATCTGTTAATGACTCAATAAAAGGGGTAATGATTGCTTTTTATTTTCAGGAAACTAAATCAAAAGATGAAGAAGCCAGTTGTGATTATGCGATAGAATTTATCCATAAGTCATTGTATGAATATATGTGTGCAGAAAAAATATGGTATGAGATACTTGGTTTTATTGATCGTACTGAGAGAACAAAAAAATATAGGATAGATAGTCTTAAAGATTGCTTAGAAAAATTATCAAATTTGTTTAGTAGAAGATTTTTAACCAATGAAGTTAGCCAATATTTAATAGAAATAATCCAAAATGATAAAAATACAGATAAAAACAAACTAAGCGATAGATTGAGTCTATTTTTGGAACAATTATTACAAAAAGATTTTTTGTATAGTTATAATATCGATGGAGATGACAATCCAATTGATATGAGTATTAATACTTTTTATGGATATTGGTTAGTATTATCAAGCCTTGAGTTAAAGAAAAATTATATTACAAATGAAAGTATAAAAGAAAGATTTGTTTTACTTTTAAAGATATTATTAAATTATAAGAGTGGATTAAATTTGTCTTATCAGGATTTGAGTTGTATAAGACTTAGAGGAGCAGACCTTAGAGGAGCAGACCTTAGAGGAGCAGACCTTAGAGGAGCAGACCTTAGAGGAGCATACCTTAACGGAGCATACCTTATAGGAGCATACCTTATAGGAGCATACCTTATAGGAGCATACCTTATAGGAGCATACCTTAGAGGAGCATACCTTAGAGGAGCAGACCTTAGAGGAGCAGACCTTAGAGGAGCATACCTTATAGGAGCAGACCTTAACGGAGCATACCTTATAGGAGCATACCTTATAGGAGCAGACCTTAGAGGAGCATACCTTAACGGAGCAGACCTTAACGGAGCAGACCTTAGAGAAGCAGACCTTAGAGGAGCAGACCTTAACGGAGCAGACCTTAACGGAGCAGACCTTAGAGAAGCAGACCTTAGAGAAGCAGACCTTAGAGAAGCAGACCTTAGAGAAGCAAAAAATCTTACAAGAAAACAATTATTATCTGCAAGATTATACAATACCAAAATTGATAAAGAAAACTATCGACGATTAACTAAAGACGGTGAAATTGAAGGTTTAATTTGTGGTGATGAGTAAAAAATTAATTATGCAATTTTAATCTCTGTCAATCTGAGATAATTTGATTAATCTGTGTTATATTGAAATATTTCTAAAAAAATTATATTTTTATTACTATTTCTTATTTTTTGTTGTATATTTAATAAATATATGGAGGTTAATTATTATGAAAAAGGTAGTAAATAAAACTTACTTTTATTTGTTATTTATTGTATTTTTAACATTTTTGGGTTGTCCACCAGATGCTGTCGCGCCAGAAAATAAAGCTCCAGAAATAATTGCTCTAACAGCAAGTGCGACTACGGTAGAAGCTAAAACAAAAATAACATTAACTTGTGATGCAAAAGACCCAGAAGGAGACTCGTTAAATTATAGATGGGAAGTATCTGTTGGTACTTTATCAACAACAACAGGGTCTAATGTAGAATGGACTGCACCAGCAGTAGCAGGAACAGCTCTAATAACTGTTTATGTAACTGATGGTAAGAAGTCAGTATCAAAAACTAAAATACTTGATATTGTTGAACCAAATGGTCCTGTTACAAATTTTACTGCAACAGTAGGAAACACTAAGATTTTTTTGAGTTGGGTAAATCCTTCAACTTCGCAATTTGCAGGAGTTAAAATATTAAGAAAAACAGATGCTTATTCAATTAATGCGACAGATGGTACAAAAGTTTATAGTGGTACAGGTAACTTTTATGAAGATACAGGATTGACTAATGGTACAAAATACTATTATACCGCATATTCTTTTAATACAAAAGGAGAATTTGCTACTGATGTAACAGCTAGTGGAATCCCAGATGCAGCTGCATTGGATACTGTAGCAACTCCTACATTTAACTCAACAGGTGGAAGTATAGATAATACATTCTCTCTTACAATAAGTTGTGTAACTACTGGAGTAGCAATATATTATACAAAAGATGGTTCTGCTCCTTCCAAATCAAATGGAATTTTATATTCAGGCTCAATATCAATAAATGATAATGTAACTATTAAAGCAATAGCAATAAAAAGTGGATATAATGATTCTTCGGTAAGTGAAGTTAGTTTTACATGGAATGGTCTTGTTAAGACTGCGGTTACTGTGCCTCAATTTTCTAAATCATCGGGTGCTGTATCAGTTAATGATAAAGTATCAATAAGTTGTGCTACAACTGGTGCTACAATAATATATACAGTAGATGGTACTGATCCAAGAACAAGTGCTACAAAAATTACTTCAACAACATCACCTGTTGATGTTACAATAACAAAAACAACGATAATTAAAGCTTATGCAACTAAAAATGATCCTAATAACTTTATAGATTCTGATGTTGTTACAGGAGAATATCAAATAGTTGTGGCAAAACCGACTTTTAGTCCAATACCTACCATTCCTCCTAGCATAGTTTCAGTAAACTCCACAGTAAGTATAACTTGTGCAACAACTGGTGCAGAAGTATTTTATACTACTGATGGTTCTGATCCTAAGACTAGTATTACTAGAAAGTCATCTACAACATTTCCTATTCAACTCACTATAACAACAACAACAATTTTAAGAGCTTATGCAACACTAACTGGATATACAGACTCTTTGGAAGCAACTGGAGAATATAAGATTTCTTATGGAACAGTGGCAACGCCAGTTATATCACCAACGCCATCAACAAGTACATATTCTTATGATACAACTGTTGATGTTACAATTACTTGTGCAACAGATGGAGCTACGATAAAATATACAATAGATAGTGTAGATAATCCGTCAGAAACTGTTGGAATTGTTTATACTGGTAAAATATCTTTGGTAAAAAATGCAACTATAAAAGCAATTGCATTAAAAACAGATTATACTGATTCTGCAATAGCAACTCAAAGTTATTTAATAGACATATCTCCAAAAATTAATGTTCTTTATGGTGGTGTTACTAAGATTGATAATTCAACAGGAATTTATGAATTTCCTGAAACAGCCGTTAATGGTACTAACGAAGCGACATTTGTTATAAAAAATGATGGTGGTAGTAATCTAACACTTACTGGTACGTCTCCTAATTATGTTACAATTTCAGGGACAAATGCTTCATTATTTAGTGTATCTCTGCAACCAGATAAAAACATTATTTTGCCAAAAACAACCACTACTTTTAAATTAGCATTTACTCCAACTGCGATTGGGTCATATTCGGCAACAATTACAATATTAAATAATGATAAGGCATTTACATTTACAATAAAAGGTAAATGTTCTTATGTTCGCTTAAAAAATTGGACACTAGCAAAAGCAAATCCATTTTCTTCTATGAGTTTATATGGTGGGTTAAAAGCTGAGGTAATTGGAGATCAAATTACTGCTGTTAATTTGGAAAGTTTGCATTCAACAGATGCTCTAACATGGCAAAAATATTCTGGATTTTTACCTGTTTATAACGGAGCAACAGAATCATACAGTTTTACTGATCATAGTTTAATAAATTTTAATGGAAATCTCTGGTGTATAGGTGGAATGTATACATTTAAAGATCCTACAACTGTTTATACGGGTTACAATATTAATAAAGTATATAAATCTACAACTTATGGAGAAACATGGGTAGAAATATCTCCTACGGATGGATATATCTTTTCACCAATAAATCAACATACAGCAACAGTATTTAATAATAAAATATATATAATAGGTGGATTTGCTAATATGAATCATGGGGCTGGTTATGATGTTACTTATGCTGAAACAAACGAAGTATGGTATAGTTCAGATTGTAAAACATGGACAAAAGAGGCTTCAACAATTCCATTTGAATCTCGAGCAAATCATCAAACTGTTGCATTTAATAATAAGTTGTGGCTTATCGGTGGTGAGAAAAGAAGCGGATGGAATAGTTTAGATTTTACATTCTCAGATATTTGGTATTCTTCTGATGGTTCTACCTGGATTAGATCAACTGATACAGCAGATTTTGGTAAAGTTACAGGACATAAATGTTTTGTTTATGACAATAAATTGTGGCTTTTTAATAATAAATGGATTTGGTACTCCGAAGATGGTGAAACATGGAAGTTAATGACAAGTTCTCCTGCTTTTGGAGAAATCTCAGGATATAATATTGTTCAGTTTAATAATAAAGTTTATCTTATTGATACAAATAATATTTGGGTATCAGAATAAACTAATTTCAGCAAGCAGTTTTAAAAAATTGCTTGCTGATTTATATAACACAGATTAATCAGATTGTCACGGATTGACACATATTAAATCGTGTAACTATAAATAATAACACTATTTAACTTTTTAAATTTGTGATAAATCAAAAACTTTTTGATATAATTAAGGGAAAAACATGAAAAAAATACTAATTTTATTATCATTAGTCTTTGTAATGGCATTCTTAAACGCAAAAGAAAAAATTGTTATAATGAGCCTAAAGCCAGCTAGTTCATCAGAAAAAGATATTCAACAGGCAACTTCTATTACCGAAAACTTGATTACCGCGATAATAAATAATGGTAATTATGAGGTTTTGGAAAGACTTCAATTAAATAAGATTTTTGAAGAACTTAAATTAACTTCGGGTGATGAGTTTGATGACCAAGAAGTTCTTGAAATTGGTAAATTGGCAAAGGCAAAACTTGTATTATTGGGTAGTATAACAAAACTTGGGGCAACAATTTCAATTAATACTCGAATAATTGATGTTGAAACATCATCAAGTCGAATTGGTAAAAATATTTCAGTTCAATATGAAAGTGATTTACCTGAAGCAATCGCTCAATTAGCAAAAGATATTCTAACAAATCAAACAACAGTCAAATTTGAATCCGAGAATACAAAACAATTTAAAAAATATAATACACTCGCAGTCTCATTTGTAATATCTGGCTCTATTTCATTAGCACTCGGCATAGGCTTAACAGCAGTTGGTGGATATGGGGCTTATGCTTATTCGATAGATTACAGAAAGTACACTGATAGTACCGCAAGTACTGATTATAAAAACTCAATCTACAAAGAAATGATGAATTACTATTCTATGATGATTGCAGGTCTTACAACTGGCATAATTTTTTTAGTCGCTGGACTTGCTTTAGATATTGTTTCTATACCAATGTTTGTTAAAGCAAAACAATTTAAAGTTGCTATGATTGTGAATACTGATAATGTCGGATTACAGTTTGTTTTTAAATATTAAGGACTAATTTAAAATTTGTAAAAATACGGATAATTTCTTATTATTGTATCATTTTAGATAGAATAATTGATTTTATCTGTATTTTGTATTTTTAATAATAAAATGACTTCAATATTGAAATGTAATTTTTATATTATCTAATAATTATTATGAAATTCTGAACTCAATACTTATTTTATAGTAAAAGTCCGCTATGTTTAGATTAAAAGTTCACTATATTTAGATTAAAAGTCCATTATATTTAGATTAAAAGTCCATTATATTTAGATTAAAAGTCCATTATGTTTAGATTAAAAGTTCACTATGTTTAGATTAAAAGTTCACTATGTTTAGATTAAAAGTTCACTATGTTTAGATTAAAAGTTCACTATGTTTAGATTAAAAGTTCACTATGTTTAGATTAAAAG
>Ga0209518_1000883_pt1 | contig 36678 bp, 31 predicted proteins | sample RifGroB1_FD_183993 | JGI IMG/M metagenome (GOLD analysis project Ga0209518, IMG submission 183993) | Groundwater microbial communities from Rifle, Colorado, USA - Groundwater B1 (SPAdes) (version 2) | ecosystem: Environmental > Aquatic > Deep subsurface > Groundwater | place: Rifle, Colorado...
TGTTTTCAAAAGACTCACCCGACGTGATCTGCAACGGCCCCCAGCTGTTGATATTCGAGCTGGTTTGATTGGAAAAGATCAGGTCGTATGCTATAGTCACGTCGCCGGCGGCGGAAAACTGCGCCGGCACGGAAAAATTTGCTTGCGCATCACTGAACGCTACAACGGTATTCCCCGTGTCGGACAAGGTCAGCGTACCGTCGGAGCCGACGGTGAACGACATGTAGTTGCTGGAGTCGTAGCCCAGGCGCAGCTGCTCGGTAGTCCCCAGTACATGGAGTCCGGCCGAAGGCCCGGTTGTCCCGATGCCGACGCGGTTGTTGGTGTCATCCCAGAAAAAGTTTGCCGCGTCCTGCGTGATCTTGGTCCCGTCGCCGAACATGACTCCGCCTGATGTCACCGTCGTTCCGTCTATGAGATTTAATTCAGACGCCGTTGCGGTGACCTGCGTCCCAGCGATGTACAACCCTCCTACATACGCCGTGCCGTCAACTTCCAAGGCATCTTCAACATACAGGTCGCCGTCTGCTGACGCGTAATCAGCAGTTCCTCCGTCTCCGATCCGCACCTCATCGCCGGTAACCTGCAGCATGCCGGTCGGGTTGGTCGTGCCGATACCCACGGCCCCGGAATTTTTTATGACGAATTTCCCAACACCTGATGCGGATGCCGTCAAAATATCCTCGGAAAACGGCTGGTTGACGATAAACGAGGCTTTTCCGGACGAGTAAATCCCCGTATCGGGATTGATGTACAGTCCTGCGTTGAAGGAAAAAAGCCGGTTGATGCCGGACACGTCGCTTGCGTTCCACTTGAGCTGGGCATTCACCGCCGGACTTCCGCGTTCAAACGAGAGTGTCGAGCTCTGCCCGTCATCAGCCGCGTAATCGGTGTTGATGAGAAAATCTTCCGACGTCGTTCCGGCAATCGTGGTTGTAGACGAGGAAAAATTCGTGAAATTCGCATCATCTCCGTACACCGTTTTCCACCGCCGGTCCGACGAGCCGAGGTCGTACTGGGATCCGGTCGAGGGAATGATGTTTGACGCAACGCGGCTGGTAAATGCGACTGTATTGCTCGTCGAATTGCCTAAAACCAGATTTCCTGCGGAAGTAGTCTGAAAATACGTACTGGTGCCGGCATAATCTTTTATCGTAAAAATATCCGACGTGCCTCCGCTTGCCCCGCGCACGGAAAATCCAACGATGTCCGCAGTCGGCGTGACAACCTGCGCTGAAGAGGGATCAGCCACAAGACAATTCGTACACGCATCTCCCGAAATAGTTCCCCACGCCGGCACGCCTCCGGTTATCGTCAAAACCTGTCCGGCAGTCCCGATTCCTATTTTGGCAAGCGTGGTTCCCGCGGATGCATACAGCATGTCGCCTGCGGTATAGCTGGCAAGTCCCGTACCGCCCTCTGAAACGGTGAGGGGCGAGTTCATGTTGTTGGTGACCGTAATATATTTTCCGCTTGTGGAAAGCGTGATGCCGGTGCCGCTGACAAAATACAGGGTGTCTTTGCTTCCCGCGGTGATTGCCGTCCCGTCCACGTCAATGGTCTGAAACGCATTGACGCTTGTCGTGGTACTCGTGCTGGTCGTTGAACTGGCGCTGATCGTGGTGCCGTCAATGGTGATCCCGGACCCTGCAGTGAGGGTCACTGCTCCGGTTTTCCCGCCGACGGACAATACTCCCATGTTGGCAATCGTGGGCGTCGCGCCTGACGTGACGCTGATGCCTCCGCCTGCCGTCAGCCCGCTTAAAAAATCCGAAAGGTTCTCTGCAGTCACCACGCCTTCGATATCAACGTTCCCTTTGATGATGGAATCCCCCTCCACCGTCATGCCGGAGTAAAGCTGGGCCGGAATGTTGATTTTCATCACATACTCCCTGCTGTCGTCGCTGGCTGCCAAGACCGCTCCCTCGGGAATCCCGTCAAACAACCGCTGGGGGGATTCCGTTATGCCTAAAACGGACGTGTGCTCTTTTTTCACGGCAGATCCGATGCGGGACCCCAAAACTGCTGAACCGCTGATCAGGAGAAGAAGGCTAAAAAGACCGATGACGCTTTTTTGCATGAAGGAGAGGGAGGAGGAAAAACGGAAGGCGGAGTCTTGTAATCCCACCGTGTGAAAAGGGCTCAAAGAACTATCGGCTGCACCTTTCTTATTCTGAAACGCATGGATATCGGATACCAGGTACCGGCGCTGGTTGCCGGCGGTTCGCGTGGGGACCAGAACCCCTTTGGCTTCCCACCGCCGGAGCGTTTTGGTGGTGACGCCAAGGATGTCTGCGGCTTTCTGAATTGAAATAACGTCTGTGTCTCCTGGTGATTTCATGGCAGGGCGCGGGTCAGTGGAAAAACGTGGACAAAATTCAGATTCAATGTCCAACTTTTTCCAACTATATGTAGATAACCATATAATAATAATGGGTGTCAAGGGGAAATCCATCAACGAATAACGAATAAACACGACGAATATACGAATAATATACCCTTCACAATCTGAACTGTTGCCCTTAAAGATCCTATAACGTGATATGGATAGTTGTGTTCAAAGCAGAAGCAATTTTCTTCAGGAGAAAAAGAGAAGGGTTGGCATCCATGGTTTCAATGTGGCAAATAACGGATTGTGTTGTCTTTGCTTTTTTAGCAAGTTGCCGTTGCGACATCTTACGGGCTAATCTCTTTTCAATGAGTTGACAAGCCAGTTGGTATTCCACTTCACTGTCTTCCCAAACTTTTCTAAATTCAGGGTCTTTCAGACTTTCTTTCAGATGTTCCTCAAACGTGTAATATGTTCTCATAGGAGTATGATATGTTAAAACATATCATTTGTCAAGCCACTGTTTGTATCTTAGTGAGGCTAATCTCATTTCCCTCTCAGGTGTCTTTTGCTGCTTTTTGATAAAACCATGGAGGACTAAAATCTGATCATGTTTGACAGTACCATACATAATCCTGATATTATCGCTTCCCAGAATCCTAATTTCCCAAAAGGGAGTACCCGACAACTTTTTGACATGGGGAATGACGGAGGAAAGGCCATATGTTGAAAACAGTGTAAAGATGCGAAAAGCTTTAGATTTCTGTTTTTTGGAAAGCGATTCCAGAAAATCTTTTACCGGATTTTCGTTTTTAGGTGTCAAATAGTAAACAACTTTTGTCATACCGTAACTGGGACAAAAATCTATTCTACTTTTGAATTTTGCCTGCCCGCTGGAGCCTCGACGTAGGCGGGAATTTTTTCTTCCCCTCCAATTCCTATGTAAATATCAATCATGTTGCCTCCTCTGGCCCAGAGGAGGCCGCGGTCAAGGGTGCGGGTAAACGGTTCTTTGTCAGGGACGTGGACGGTGATGGATTCAAAGAGCGTGGTCACGAAATTCGCGTGCATGGGCAAAACGTCAAACAGTCCGACATGGTTTTTCCCCGACACAGCGGATGCCGAGCCTGAATAGACCACTCCCTCGCGGGTGTGGATAGTTACTTGTAATTTATCCATAAGTCAAAAGTCAAAATGCAAAAGTCAAAATTTCAATTCAAAATGCAAAAGTTCCGATACTTTTAACTTTTTACTTGCACTTTTGACTTTTAACTTTTGAATTTTGAATTAATTCCTCCTATATACCATAACGCTTCATCCGGTACATCATCATACGCTCCGCTCAAAATCCCCGCCACGTCTTTCACGGTTTGCTCCCGCTCCACATACACGCCTTTCCTGCCGGTTTGGGGTTCTGCGACAAAAAACGGCTGGGTCATGTACCATTTGAGCTTGCGGGCTCTCTTATAAATAGTCTGGTTCTCCTGCGATAGTTCAGACTCGCCGACCAAGGCTACCATCCGCTCCAGATTTTCACTTTTCTTGAGGATTGCGTGGGCCTCAATAGCGGTTTTATAGTGCAGATCCCCGACGACATCGGGGTTGAGGATGGACGAGGAGGTATGCAGGATGTCAACAGACGGCAGCCGTCCTTCCTGATAGACGGAGCGGGACAGGGTCAAAATGGAGTCAAGGTACGGAAACATCGCCTGCACGCCCTGGTCCATGAGGTCATCGCCGGGAACATAAATGGCTTCAATCGCGCTCACCACCCCTTTGTCCGTCGACACCAGGCGTTCATGGAACTGGGCCATTTCCGAGGTCAGCGTCGGCTGGTATCCGTCCTCGGAAGGAATGGCGTTGGTGAGCGTGGAAAGTTCATTGCCGGCCTGGGCAAACCGGAAGACGTTATCGATAAAAAACAGGACATCCCGCTTTTCCCTGTCGCGGAAATGCTCGGCAACTGTTACGGCCGCCATCGCTGTCGTGAACCGTACGGCCGCGTTTGCGCCCATAGCGCCAAACAGGAGCGCTGTTTTCCGGAGAACCTTTTTTTCAGAAAGTTCCGATAACAGCTCCTGACCCTCGCGCGACCGCTCGCCGACTCCGGCAAACACGGAAACCGTTTTTTCCTTGCCCTCCGACTTGTCCGCCGAAGCTTTAGCGAAGGGGGAAGCCCCGCTATGCGGGGCGAAGGATGGGAGCATCACGATGTTATGCATGATTTCGGTTAAAAGGATCGTCTTGCCCACCCCTGCTCCTCCGAACAACCCGATTTTGCCTCCGCGTACAAGCGGAGCGAAAAAATCAATGACTTTAATGCCGGTTTCCCAGACGGTCTTCGTGACAGAAATCGTGTCATAGGAAGGGGCAGGCAGATATACCGGCCTTTTTTTGCCGATCAGCTTTTTCCCTCCGTCCACCGGATTGCCGTACACGTCAAAGACCCGGCCGATGACCGCACGTCCCACGGGGACGGATAACAGGGTGCCGGTAGGAGAGAGCGCCATGCCGCGGGAGAGGTGCCTGAGTCCCGAAAGGATAAAGCAATAATAGGAAAAAGGTGATCCCGACGAGGCGTAAATATAGAGCATGATATCAGGTATCTCCCTGTGACGTACAATTTCCCCTATATCAGGCGTATAGCCGGTAAACAGGACGTTTGCAATCTGACCATTGATGGAAAGAACCGTACTTACGTTTGCCATATGAGCCTCCCGGATAACCGTGCCAGCTGCTTTTTATTTTCCATCCGCCTGGACATCCTGCGCTGTTGCCGCCCGATCATGTCCAACCGCTCATCAATGTGCTCAAGAGCGCGGTCCAGATGTATCATGCGGCTGGCAAATTTGGAAAAATTCGATTCATGGAGGATCTGCTCGATGACTGACGCGAGCACTTCTCCCTCAATGACCGTAGTAATCTCTGCTGTCGTCGGCTCAAACAAGTAAAAAAACGACGTTTTCTTCCAATCAGTTCCGAGAGCATGCGAAACGACGTTTTCTCCGGTGAGCGAACTTCTGAAGGGCACCTGGGAAACGAGGTTGAGAAATCGGCCATGAAACACTTCCACATGGTCAAAGGTCTGGGCGTAGCCAACGATCGCGACAATCTGATCTTTCGTGGGATGCGCGTCGTCGCAGGGAAAATACGTGATGGACCGTCCGGTGCGTGCCGATTCAATGATCCGCTTCCCGGCCTGCCCGACGACTGCCGCATCCGACTGCTCGCCTCTGATATACGCAAGGAATTCCCTGCCGGTCCTCTCGATAATATCTCCGTAAAGTCCGGTATTGGCAGAAAAAAAGAGTGCGGTTTTAGATATAGTTTTATTGGTATTTGATACAGATTTAGTGGTGTTTGAGCTCATACGCAGCCAAGGACGGACTTCCCGAACCAGAAGCGCCAGGCTCTCGTAATACTGGCGCGCGTTCAAAATCGCCTGTTTAACGCTCTGCATGCGCATGGCAGCGATCTCCTGGTAGACTTCAACCATGGCTTTCACATCCCCGACTTCCTGTTGTTCCTGATATATCAAACTATTCAGTTTCATATCAAAAGATAAAGTTAAAAGTCAAAATGCAAAAATTAAAAGTACAAGTAAAAATTCAAAAGTTTTTGCTTTTCAGTTTAATAACTCCAGTTGCCAGCATATTGGCAATTTCCGTAACTTCCTGGATTAAAGGGTCAATTTTTGATGATTCTACATACTTTGCATCTTTCAATAAGGAAAGCCAGTATTTTGTCTCATTGGCACTTTTCAGGGCTATCTCATAAAACTTCTTATATTCCAAACGGGAACTAGCAGCTCTCCCCTCAATAAGGTTTGCACCGATGGACATTGCTGATCGCAGTAGCTGATCTGAAATAATCCAAACAACTCTTTTATTTGGAAGAGAATCAATTAAAGCAATGTTTGCAAGGCTAAATTTGTAACATCTGCTTTTTAAGTCGGTTTTAAACATATTTTTAGTTTTAATTCAAAAGGCAAAAGTACAATTCAAAAGTTAAAAGCATTGAACTTTTGATTTTTAACTTGCAATTTTGACTTTTGACTTTTAACTTTTGACTTTGGTTTTTCCAATCAGCTCCTCCAATGTTTTGCTTTCACCAACCGCTGTCTCTATTTTTTTCCTGACATCAGCTTTTGTATGATATGCTTTGATCATTGTTTCTTTCGTCGTTTTTTCCCACTGTCCGCTGTACGCGCGGGCAATGAGTCCGTATTGGAGGGGTTTTGGGATAATGTCACCGGTTCCCTGGGAAAATACCTGCCACAGCGCCTCGCCTGTTGCCAACGTTTTTTTCAGCTCTTCTGACACGTCTGCGCCAAACCTAACAAAGCCAAGCGCTTTTTCATACCCTGAGAGCATTTTCACGACCGATCCGCTGATATCCCTGCCCAAGGGCGTCTGCGTTTGCCTCCCCACCCGGGTGACGGACAAAAACGGATTGACGGCAGGCCGAATCCCCCGGAAAAACAAATCGCTGTCGCAAAAGATATGGCCGTCCGTCATGGACATGAGATTGGTCTGGATATAGCCGGTCATATCAGATCCTATGGTTTCCGCAACAGGGAGAGCGGTAATGGCCGCCTCTCCTTTCCCGCACAGAAAGTTTCCCGCCCGCTCCAGAAGCTTTGCATGGATATGAAATATGTCGCCCGGGTATGAATCGCGTCCGGGAAACTGTTTGGACAGAAGAGACAGTTCCCTGTAGTACCGTGCGTGCGTCGTCAGGTCATCCAAAATAAGGAGGACGTCTCGGCCGAGGCCGTTACAATACTCTGCAATCATCATCGCAGTGTAAGGCGCGATAAAAATCTCGCCGGGTGAGGCAAAGGAGCTGGCAAAAACAATAATCGCATGCTCCAGGATGCCGCGCTCTTTCAGAAACGCTTCAATGAGCTTGACTTCGCCTTTCCGTTTGCCGATAGCAGCATAGATGCAGATCGTGCCGGCTTTGGCCTGCGTTTCGAGCACCGAGAGAAGTATCTGCGTTTTTCCGGTTTTCCTATCTCCAATGATAAGTTCGCGCTGACCAAAACCAATGGGAACCAGGCTGTCGATGAGGGCAATCCCGGTATCCATCTGGCGGGTGATTTTTCTTCTCACCGAAATCCCCGGCGGATCCGTAAATATCGGCTTTCCGTCTCCGGCGGCATGGGTACCCGTCGCGTTGGTGTACCGTTTGCCCAAAGCGTTGATGACAGCGCCGATGAGGTCGTCTCCGACGGACAGCATCATCTCTTTTCCCGTGCGGGCCACCCGCGTCCCGACTTTCAGAGGATCACGGGAAAAAACGATGACGGAAACAGTCTCCTCCCCTAAACTCCTGACCAGTCCCGTCTGTCCTGTCTCAAAGACGATCATCTCATCGCAGGAGGCTCCCGGCAATCCGTCAACCAATACGATCGTGCCGGACACAGCCGCGACATGGCCGATCTCTTTGGTTTCTTTGATAAGAGTGTCAAAGGTGGTCATAAAAGTAAAATGTTTGTCATCACTTTTCTATCTCATCTCCCAAAACAAACCGGAATAGTCTGCCGTTTATGTCAATACGTGCTCCGGCTGCTATGTCCTGTTCTCTCATAATCTCCAAAACACATGAGATGCCAAGCCCGTCGCTGCAGAGTTTCTGCCAACGGACAACTGCTTGGTCAGACGGCGTGAACGCGATAGTCAGCCGGACAACCGGTATGCGCTCCAGAGCGCGTATGCCTTCCTGCAAACTCAAACGTGTCGGATGTCCGGCAAAAAACGCGGAAACACGCTGCTCCAGTTTAAGATTTGATCCTCCCAATACCTCGGCAACCATCTGTTCTGACGGAATTTTTTCCAGACTCACAGCACAGAGGGAAAGGACTGCATCCCGCTCTTTGACCGTGGTCAGTTCAGGAATAATCTCTCTTGCGAATGGATTAGATACTGATGTCACTGACAGCCTCCTTGAGCGCCTGCTCCACTATTTTTTCATGGACCTCAAGCGGTAACCCGCGCGCAATACTCGTTTTTGCTGCAATTTTGATAACCTTCCGCACCTCACCGTCCAGCGTTTCTATTTTTTGTTTTTTGTACGCTCTGATATCCGCGTCGCTCTTTTTGAGCGCTTCTGCAACAGCTCCATCCACACGGGAAAAAACTGCGTTCATCTTTTCCGCCAACCGGGAATGCACCTCTTCTTCCATGCGTGTGGCATCTCTGGCAACCTGCATCTCAAACGCTGCCACCATTTTTTCCCGCGATGCGGCGAGCGCTTCATCCAACTCCCATTCCTGCTTGTCGGCCGTATCAACAATCATCTCCGCCTGCTTTTTCGTACGGGAGAGAATTCTGCCCTGATCGCTCGTCATTTTTTTGACAAAGCGGAGGAATGTACCGTACAGGATGCTGATGAGTATAAGACTGATGACTGAAATGAGTAATATAAAATCCATACGGTTCCTCCTTTTAGAGCCTATCTCAAAACCACACGGTTTATCTCGTCATTTCGAGCCAATCCGCCGGCTGGCGGAGCAGGCGAGAAATGACACAAAAAGGTTTTGAGATGAGTTATACATACTATCCCATGTCATTGCGAGGATCCCGACGTCACATCGGGAGACGAAGCAATCTTTATTATAAAGATCGCGTCGCTAACGCTCGCGATGACAAAAACATTCATTTCCTCCTCTTCTTAAAACACCAAAATAAAATACGATATGGTAACGCCTGCTCCCATAATGCCGATCGTCAAAAGGATATTAAACACAACGGACAATTGAATCATTTTGCCGGCCAAGGGGTTTCTCCCGATTGCCTCAACGCCTGATCGGGCAACTCTGCCGAAATAAATAAATCCAAGAATGACGGAAAGAAGCGTCGTTGCCGCAGCCAGAATAAACCGCAAGGCAGACAAGGGGCTGGTGTACGTCCCTTCCACTCCTTCACGGATGAGCTGCATGAGGTTGGATTTTGCATTCGTTGAAAAAAAAGCCGGCCGGATGCTGAGGGCTACCAAAATCTTTTTTTCCGCTTCTCCCGTCGCGAACGCCGCATCCTCCAAGGAAATGCCGATGATGTATCCGCTCTTTTCTACCTTTTGCCCCAAGCCGGGAGTTTCGGAACTGGTAATAAAATCGCCTTTTTTCACACCTCCCTCAATGCTCCTCACGCGGACATATGCTTTTCCCATAGAAATGACGGGCATCGTTGCTGAACCTGTGGCATCAATCCGCTCAAGGGACACGGCAGGAGAGAGGACCAGAACGCCGATAATAGTCGAATCATACGGTTTCCGGCATGGAATCGCGCCTTCGGGGGTGTTGCAGACAATATCCCCGTCAGAAACATCGGCCGTAGAAAACCGAAGGGACACGGCGACCCCGGAAGATGTCTGCTGTGCCTGAACGGAAAAAGGCAAAAAGAGAAAAATGCAACACAAGAATATATTCCTACTATACGAGATGTACGAGGTACGGCCTCTATAAAGAAAAAATAATTGCCTCATTCTCTTTACTATGAACGATGGCACCTGCCTTCGTCAATATGGACAAACTTGGACATTGTGAGACAGACAGAATGAAATTCGCCCTGTTTCGATCAAGAAAATTGTGCATGCGACTATTCTTTTAACCCGATATTTCGTATAGTCAAGTATGAAAATTATCTGATTGAGAAGCTCATTTTATTGCTTCGGAGCAGCAGAAGCAGTGGAGGTTGGTGCAATAAAGTTCATCAAGGGGACGCGGTCTTTGCCCAATATAACGAGAAAGTCAACGCCTGCCGGCGGACGGAACTCCCCTGCGGGAAGCTCTGACACTATCAGCCTCAGTTTATACGCAAGCGCGTGGGCTTCTTCTTTTTTATCTCCAACCACGTCCACAATGAGCGACCCGGGATAGCCGCTTCTGGAGGCGTTCTGGTTATCCACTACCACGCTGTTTGGCTCAATGTAGGTCAATTCCGCTTCAAACGTCTTCATGTCATAGGGCGTTCCCATGCCGTTTCGGAGAGCCACCACCGGATAGCCGTTTATCTGCTGATAGGATGTAGACGGAACGGCGTCAAGCGGCGCAAATGCGATCACTTCATTGGTAAGCGGCCGGAACAATACTGCTTTTGCATCTTCTTTGTACATCAGGAGCTTATCTCCGTTGTGGACATTGGCAAAAAACGGATGACTCCTCAGCGTATCTGCATTGTCAATAATCGCTACCGGTCCGGCCGGCCCATGGGATCCGTTCAGGTACGCAAACGGACTGTCTTCAAAGCTTGCGAAATTGGTCATACTGCTTAAGTAGATACTGTTCCCGCTTTCCAGAATCTGCCCATCCGGGGAGAGCATGCTGTCTGCTGATTCCGTCTTTTCAGACAAAAAAAACTGCACGCTGGAACCAGCTAGGTCACTGGAATCCGTGGCAGCAGCCAGCACCACATCCCGGAACGACAATAAGGGAAAGATTGATGATGGTTCCTCTATGGCAAAACCCAGGATGTTTTGATGCTGTTTAACCGTCTGTGGACGGATGTTGGCCGGAAAAAAAACGAAGAAAAGAAACACCGCGACTCCGGTAAACGGAAGGATTTTCCAAAGGTGCGACAAGACGGATTTCTTCCTCGGAGGAGGAGGCGGTCCGCCGGCCGGCGGAGGAGCCGTCGGAACAACGAGAGGCTTGGGGGCTGCGGGAAGAAGAAGGGTCTCATCACGGGAGGGAGATTCGACCGCTGGTATTTTCCCTTGCATCTTCAATTTCGGTTTCTTCGACACCACGCGGACAATGGAATGTTTTTCTTTAAGGCCGTTCAAATCCTCTTCTTTGTAATACCGGTACCCGGAGCGCGAAACGGTAAAAGGGAGAAGCTTTTTATCACCCCACCGCCTAAGAGTCCAGCGCGACACGCCGAGCGTTTTTGCAGCTTTGGCAGTGGTGATCTTTTTTTGCATACAAAAAGTGAGCAGTCACCCCGTATCGTCCCGCAAAGCGGGACTGATACTGGGGTAATCGGTGTACATAATCTATCACAACACGAAGGGGTGAAGATGTCAAGACCGGATACGAGAGAGCCAGATAAAAACGTAGCTTCGCAATCCGCCGGCCGGCGGACTCGCCTTGCGAAGCTAATTACTGGAGCTTCTGCAAATCCTCTGCTGCCTGCTGGAGCATCCGGTTGTCAGGAACGATTTTGAGTGCTTCCCCTACGTGGAAAAGCGCCTGTTTATAATCTTTTTTACTGTAATATATGCCCGCCAGGGCCTTATGGGATTGCCAGAGAGCGGGATTGAGAGAAAGGGCTTTCTGGTACATCAAGATCGCATCGCCGATTTCCCCCATAGATCGGTACGCTTCCCCAAGATTGTGGTAAGGATCTGCGTAGTTGGGATTGAGCCCAATAGCCCGCTCAAACATTTCCGCAGCCTTTATATTGTCGCCATGACGGCTGTAGACATCGCCCATGTTGTTCCAGGAATACGGATTTGACGGCGAAGTTTGTGCTGTAGCTATCCAGAGAGTGTCTTCATTCGTCCAATCGCGGTTACGTACTACCGTGCGGACGATGAGCGCGAGATAGATGAGAAGAATCGATGAGCACATGATGGTATGGAAAACATGATGAGCACGTGATGCGGAACCAGCGCGTTGAGTTACCCCTTTAAAGGTGACACCTTTAAAGGGTAGCTTGAATAAATGCAAGAGAGCGCGGGGAGCGGAAAAAAATTCTGTGGCTTCACTTGCTCTTAAGGATGGTATGAATGGAGAGAAAACGCCTGCAACTGAAGACACATGAATTTTTTTCTGCGACCTCAGCGCGTCAGAAGATGTATAGAGTCTAAAAATGACCCATTCAAACCAATACGCAATAAGTACAAATAGACCAATCACGCTCAGATAGGCGTACCGTTCTGCCACGATCCAGGCAATTTTCAGGGGCGTCAGCGTCGGGATAAGCGGGATAAGAAACCAGAAAAGCCAGAAACACAGTTTTTTGTTTTTGAAAGCAGTCACGGCAATACCTGCACAATAGCCAAAAAATATCAACAGCCGGATGATGTAGTTTGCCTGACTAAATATCACTTCCGAATGATACAGGGTAAGAGCGGCAGGCCAGACAATGAGCTCAAAATAGGAGGTAACGGCAATGGGAAGCTGAACTAAAGGGTTATACAATTCTATGTTGCTTGCTCCGCTCGTGTTAGCTACACCGACAACTCTTCCCGGAATCTGAACAATATAAAACACTATAAAACCAATACTTAACATAAAATACGGCAGTAATTTTTTCCAATGTTCTTTCAGATTTCCGAAACAGAACTCATAGAGAAGAAACAGGAGAAACAACACAGATGCTTTTTCGGAAAAAAGAAGAGAAAGGAGAAAAAAGATGAGAGACAGAAAATATGCTTGTCTTGTCATGCCGGACACCAATCCTTCATCCCGTTGGGCTTCTGAAACACGGCTGGGATCCCGGATCAAGTCCGGAATGACATAACGAATATATATCCAGAAACTCAACAAAAACAGCATCCCGTATTGAGCATAGATGCCTCCGGAGATCCATGTCACGGATTCGATGATAAGAGGGTGCACGGCAAAAAGCGAGGCAGCGAAAAACGCTATCATTCGCTGCCGAAGCCAGGTACCAGACGGTACCTGGTGAAGCCAGGTACCAGACGGTACCTGGTGAAGCCAGGTACCAGACGGTACCTGGTGAAGGCGGCTGGTAAGCCGAAAAACGATTGCCCAGACCAGAAGGACTGATACCGCGTGGCAAAGGATATTTACCAGCCGGAATGCCCACGGAGCAAGTCCGAACAACTTATATATCACATACCACACAAGCATCTGAGCGTGGATCACGGTTTTTGTCACGGCGACCGTTGGAAATGTCCATGTATGCGCAGTCTCTACGATCCCGCCAATGTCATCAGATACAAAACCGTTGTTCAAAAAAGGAATATACAGTGAAAAAACAAGAAAAACAAGGAAAAGCGGAAAGAAAAACGGTTTGAGCTTTTTCATGGATTAGTATCATACTACCATAGAAAAAAACAGGAAGGAATGCGTAATAACTTAAAAAAACACCAAGGAGAAACCCAGCTTCGCAAGGCCAGGCCTTGCGAAGCTAAATAATTTATATTTTTACTCTATTTGACATGCACGTGCATCCGAGATAGAGTAATTTCTCCACTCTGAATTGTGGTAAACTGCATTCATGGGACAACTCCTGCTGGTTCTTATTGCTGAAATCTTCGGTCTTTACCTCCTTTCCCGCCGTCTAACGAACCAGCTCTACCACACCCTCCTTCTTCTTTTCCGGCACCGGTCCGTTGCAATACCGACTATCATTATCATCCTTTTTCCCGGCACCGTCATCCATGAGCTGTCGCATCTCTTTACTGCAGAAATTTTGGGCGTCAAAACGGGAAAACTCACTCTGGCACCGGAATCCATTGAGGATGAAAATATTCCTGTCGGAAGTGTGGAACTTATGGAAACTGATCCATTTCGAAGAAGCATCATCGGCCTTGCACCGTTTGTGACAGGACTGATGGGACTCATAGGACTTTCATGGATCCTCCCAAATCTCTGGAGAGATACGCTCGCTGCATATAATCAAGAAGTTCTTTTTTCCTCCCCTTCTTCTTACCTCTTGCTTCTTACATCTTACCTCTTATTCTGCATCTCCAACACCATGTTTTCTTCGACTGAAGACATGAAAGGGGTTATTCCTTTAGCTAGTGTTCTGGGGATGATCGGAGCGGGAATGTACGTTACCGGGGTCCGGATAGGAATAACCGGAGTGCTGGAAGAAAAAGTCGTTGCGGTTTTATCCGCAATCTCCAAAAGTTTAAGCGTCGTTCTCGTCCTCAACCTTTTGCTGTATATCACAGCATCAGCCGGCATCTGGATAATAAAACCGCGAGTGGCAAAAAAATAGCTTCACAAGGACAGGCCTTGTGAAGCTAAAATTCTTCCAGAGGTTCGGGGAGCTTCTTACCAATGAGTTGAATTTCCCGCTCTGTCTCTTCAGGATCCTCGACAAACGATTGATAGGAATTTTTTGTTTTCGTAGAGAAAAAAGAGAGAATAGTCTCCGATTCCACCCATGGTGTTTTTCGAATTCCTAGATAGTCAGGATATGATGAATAGGGATATGTCGCTAACATACGAATGTATCTACGACCACTTCGATGAATTCCAATAGGATTTCGATGTATGTACCTGGACGTATAAAGGAGTTGCTCATCTGAATCAACTAATACCGCTTTATACACGCTCTGAAACAATGGTCCTACTCGTTTATTTTTTTTATTCATATACATCGTAAACCGTGTGAAAAGAGAATTCATAAATCGATCAATTGCATCTGCGCTTTTTTGAAAAACGAGAAAATGAAAATGATTTGGTAAAAGACAGTAGGATGGAAGCGAAATTTCTCCGAAAAAATTATTTAACCGAAGAAGTTTCTGTGCCCGATATTTTTCCTTTGATGAAGATAAAGGATCAAGAAGAATGGTGGACAATCCTTTTTCGTCTTTCGGCTCTAGGTATGTTTTAACATAGGAAAGAAAAACGCCGTAATCTTGATCATCATTAAAAATAGAATGTTTCTCTACCCCGCGATTGTAAAGATGGTAAAAAGAATCAGCGCAGTATGGTTTAATCTGGTAGCGGGAGGGCATGTTTCCAGTATAGTGGTAAAAACCTAGCTTCACAAGGACAGGCCTTGTGAAGCTAGTCATGTGCGTCTTCGTCATTTGAGGGATTTCCGGCTTCATCCCCTTGACGTCCAAAAACGCGATCTAAGGCATATCGTGCCGCATCAGTGACTTCCTCTGGATGCTCACTTGCATCCATCATATCACTGACCGCAGACAAAAAAGCAGTTAGAACATCCAAATTGTGGTCCACAATACTAGCTCTCCCCCTTTGACCAGCTGTATTTTCTTCCTTTGTCTCTTTCGGTGCTACCATATTTTCTCCTTTCTCTTAGCGTTTTCTTCGCAAAACCATTTTTGCTTCCCTTGTTTTTTTATTATATCCCAAAGGCATATCGGTCATCACTTAACATCACTAAACTTTCATCGGGAACCATGGGAGCACTCTGGTCTCTATCAATGACCATACCTCCTTCAGGCCGACCCTCTAATAGTATCCTTACTCCATCTTGTCTGGTTGCAGCACATCTCTGACCAGCTTTTATATCAAAAGACCCTATCAAATGGCCGTCCATATCGTATTGCTCTACTCTTATTGGGCTCATAGCACTCCTTTCATCTGAGCAGGACGAACAACATAATTGCTTTCAGTTCATAAGAATGACTAATCTCTATGAATTATTAATCTGTTGCCTCTGCAATTAATCCTTCTGCCAACTGAACTTTATCTCCAACATTTAAGGTTGTACTCCCTTTATCCGCAAGTAAACTGCCTCCAATGTAATCTCCAATTAAAACTACGCGTTCTCCGTTTGGTCTCATTGCAAAAAATCTTTCTTCGGGATGTAGTGTCGTTATTATCTGCAACGCATATGCAGCTGGCGGGTCGATTGGTCTCTCAATTTTTATTGTCATGGTACCCCTTTCTGTAGGGCAGAAAAATACCTTATACTGTCCCACCTATTATCCTTCTTTTTCCGCTGTTGTCAATATGTCGCTTACTGGCGGGATAATACATACAGATAGTTTTACAAAAAATTTAACTTTAACGCATTTCTGCTATTAAGCCTTAAAACTACCAACAGACAGGGGTAGGCCTTTTAAAGCTATATGACGATATCCCGCGCCAATAATTCCTCATATTTTTTCAATAACTCTCTCACCGTCAACATATCGTCTGCGTGTATCCCAAGATCCAGCAGGGCTCTTGCGTCCCAGTTATCAGAATCCTGTCCGCTCCGTATGGCGGCTGCTTTCTCATCACACGCATCTTCTATCCGCACTGTAGTACAGATTCCGCAAAGATCATCGTGGTCAATATCTCCGGGAAAAAGTATATGAATTTCCTGCCAAGGATTCTGCATCACTTCTAAAATACACAGTTTCCGTTCAGTAACCTCCGTATTATATCCTTTTTTGGCATAATTTTTTCTCACATCAGTCTCATCATACCCGCTATGTAACATGTTGAGCTGCCGAATGAGATTGTGCGGAACAAATTTAATAACTTCCCACATAGGTATCCGAAAATAGAATTGTTTCATAATACTACACTTTTTTTAAAATAATGCAATACAACCTATCGGATACATACGGGAAGAATGCGGTACTTGTATAAAATCTACGGAGAACATTCAATTGTGAGAATTTTGTCAACAGGGACTGCAATGATATCAACCGGCCTGCCGTCAACGGTTAAAACAAAAGGTGATTCGTTTTCAAGACTTGAAAAAAATTGGGTTCGTTCCTTGTGGAAACGAATAGCCAGCTTCTGGAATCATCCATAATTTTTCTTTAATTTCTTTTCCGCAATACATCAAAAAATGCGGTCTGCGGAATTTCCACTGATCCTATACGCTTCATCTTTTCCTTGCCCCGTTTCTGTTTTTTCAGGAGTTTGTCTTTCCGCGTCCTATCGCCGCCGTAGAGTTTGGCAATCACGTCTTTCCGGAACGGTTTAATATCAGCCCGGGCAATGATTTCTCCGCCCGCTCCGCCGGATCGAGGCGAGCCTATAGCTGCCTGGACAGGGATGCTGAACTGCTGTCTGGGCAGCACCTCTGCCAAGCGCTCCACGATGTCTTTTCCCCTGTTTCTGGCCTGGTCTTTCACAATAAGAAATGACAGGGCATCTACTTTTTCGTGGTTCACAAGGATATCAACTTTGATAACATCTGCTTTCTGGTAGTCAAAAAATTCGTAATCAAGGCTTGCATACCCTTCGGTGACGCTTTTCAGACGGTCAAAAAAATCCACAATTATATCAGATAAGGGCATGAGATAGGTAAATTCCGCTTGCTCCAGGTGATAGACCAGATCCACGTATTCCCCCCGTTTTTGTTGGGCAAGCTGCATGATGGGGCCGACGTATCGTTTTGGAGCATAGAGAGTCACCTGCATAATCGGCTCCTGCACGTCCTCAATAAAAGACGGGTCAGGAAACTCGGAGGGAGATTGGATGGAATATTGGCTATTTGTTGATGGTTCGTCGTTCATAGAAAAATCCTTCTTCTCTTTTCCATCAACAATAAACAGTGAACCGTGAACTATCCCCGCTTTCGCAGGATTTACTCCTGCCTTCAATTGCACCCGGTACTCCACACTCGGCGCTGTGGCCAAAAGGTCAAGACCAAACTCGCGGGAGAGCCGCTCCTGCACGATTTCCGCGTGCAACAGCCCTAAAAATCCGCAGTGAAAACCGTTGCCCAGAGCAGTCGAAGAAATTGGCCGAAATGAAAACGCGCCGTCAGAAAGCCGAAATTTTTCTACCGCTACGCGCGCTTTCGTAAATTCCTCTTGCTCAATCGGAAATAACCCCACAAACACCATGGGCTTTGGCTCCTTATAACCGGGAAGCGACGGAACGTCAGAAGGCAAATTTTTATAATTCTGAATTCTGAATTCTGAATTCTGAATTGTAATGGTGTCTCCTACTTTTGCCAGCCGCACGTCTTTAAGTCCTGTGGCAATATACCCCACTTCTCCTGTGGATAATCCTCCGGAAGGCACCATTTTCGGCGAAAAATAGCCGATTTCAATCGGCGTTACCTCCGCGCTACTTGCTAAAAACCGTATCTGCATTTGTGTATTACTATATACACCTTGAAAGGTGTCACCTTTAAAGGGTAACGATCCATCAACGACCCTAACAAACACGACCACTCCTTTATGTGAATCGTATTGGGAAGAAAATACTAATGCCCTGGCTGGCGCGTCCTGATTTCCCTGAGGACAGGGTATCCTTTCCACAATGGCATCCAACACCTGTTCAACGTTTTTACCCGTTTTTGCGGAAATGTGAAGTATTTCTTCCTTGGTAAATCCTAACTCCACAAGCTCTGCTTCTGTTTCTTCAGTGCGGGCGTTGGGAAGGTCAATTTTATTTATCAGTGGAATAACCGTCAGGTGATGATTGCGGGCAAGATGCAGGTTTGCCAGAGTCTGTGCCTGTACCCCTTGGGTTGCGTCCACAACGAGGAGCGCTCCTTCACAAGCAGCAAGAGACCGGCTGACTTCATAGGTAAAATCCACATGGCCGGGAGTGTCTATCAAATTCAGAATGTAGAATTCAGAATTCAGAATAGACGGAACAGTTTGCGAATATTTTTTTTCATTCTGAATTTTAGATTCTGAATTCTGAATTCTGTATTTCATCCTCACCGGAGCCAGTTTTATTGTAATCCCCCGCTCCCGTTCGATAGGATTGCTGTCCAGCATCTGGTCCTGCATTTCGCGTCTGGAAACCGTACCGGTCATCTCCATCAGCCGGTCCGCAAGCGTACTTTTGCCATGATCTATATGTGCTATTATTGCAAAATTTCGTATATTCATTTGACTCATAAAAAATGATCTATGCCTGCCCCGTAGACGTGACATCGTGACGCGAAGCTGTAAGCTTCGGGAACGACGAACGTTCTACTGGGGTGGGCGATAATAGCAAAGTTGCGAATGTGTGATTGAGTCATGTTCCAATGGTACACAAAATCAGCTTCAAAAGGAAGTTCCTTTTGAAGCTGAAATATTGTGCTATAATGGAGGTATGCCTGCCAAGCACGTTATTAAACCATTTATTGCCGATACCTACTATCATCTATATAACAGAGGCGTAGAAAAACGTACGATATTCCAAGATGATAAGGATTATGCTGTTCTTTTATCTTATCTCAAAACATACCTCACACCGAAAGATGAGAATAAGCTTCAAGCAATACTCACCTCTCCTACATCATCATCAAAAGAAAAATCCGATGCTGTCAAACTATTACGATTAAACAACTTTCATGACACCATAAAACTTTGCGCATATTGTCTCGTGCCAAATCATTTTCATTTTCTTATAAAACAAACGGATGCCACAGCAATTGATCGGTTTATGAATTCACTCTGGACTCGATACACCATGTACTTTAATAAAGTGCATAAACGCATTGGGCCGTTATGTCAAAGTCTTTACAAAGCTGTTCCGATCAAAACAAATGAACAGTTGCTCTATATAACCCGCTATATCCACAGAAATCCTGTTTCAATTCTCCGTTACAAAAAATCAGCTTCAAAAGGAAGTTCCTTACGAAGCTGGATGTGGAGTTCGTATCCAGAATACCTTGGAATAAGGAAAACTGAATGGGTGAAACCGGAAGATGTTCTTCTGCAATTCGGCAAAACAAAACAGAACACCTATCAATCATTCGTTGAGGACATCGATGAAAATGAAAATTCTGAAATATGTCTCTCTTCGCTAGATCTTGAACCATAATATTGTCTTAAGTATACGCGCTAAACGAACGTTACAAAAAATCAGCTTCAAAAGGAACTTCCTTTTGAAGCTGGATTTAGCGGCAGGCGGAGGCTTTCTGAAAACCGGCCAAGAGTGCGTCGTCTTGGGTGCAGAACCACTGATCGCCATAGGAGAGGTCAACAATCGTCTGACTGTAGTTGTCGCACGCGGGCAGGTGGTAGGTTTTTTCCCCATTCCGGACGTTTCCTTTGATCGGACAGTCCAGATTTACAGGGGTGTTCTGCTGGCAAAAACCAGAGTAAATCCCCCTCTTTCCCGTCTTTGCCTCTTCGTGGCTGCGCTTGAGCCACCCGCTGTATGGGCTTGTGGCAAACGTGTATCTGGCTAATCCCTCCTCAACCATGAGGCCATTCACAAACGCAGTCGGATGATAGGCTTGTTTTTTAACAAACCGGGCATACAGATACCCCATCCATTCATCAAAAGGCGCATCAATAATCACGTTTGCCAGAATCCTGCCGTAGTCGTCTTTCACGATGTTCTTTAACCGGACGCGTCTCCCGAGCGTCCGCTGGGATAACCGAATTCTGGCTTCTTCAGACAGACATCTGCCTTTTTCAGGCGCATCAACTCCCAAAAGCCGTACCCTTCTCCCGTCCCGAAGCTCCAGGCTGTCTCCGTCGGGAACAAAAACGACACGGCTTTGCTCATAGAGAAAAACAGCAAAAAAGATATTCAAGGCAAAAGAAATAAAAAGAAAACTAAAAAGAATTCTTTGTGAGATGTTCCGGAACATCTGTGTCATATTACATTCTTCAGTTTCGTAATTCAAGCAATTATAGGTTCTCTGAGACGACGTCTTGGAAAAAACGCTTCTTCTGATCTGTAAATTTTATTGCTTTTTCTAAAAGAACCTCTTCTATTTTACTCACTCGAGTCTCTCCTGTCGCAATCATTTCCAATACAACTCTGGCATCTCCTTCTCCAAGATACCCTTCTTCTATAGCTATCCTGATATTTTCAGAAGAGAGATTCTCTCTATCTATAGCGATCGCCGCCCAATGTTCATTCGTTTCACCGTTTGCGGTAGACCAGTGCGGATCAATTCCTTTATGTACTAATTCCCGTACTGCAGGTTGTAAAGGCTCTTCGATATACCGTGTAATATCTTCTTCTGTTGCAAGAGGCTGTCCGGGAGATGCAAAAATTTGCTTTACCTCTCTGAGAAACACCGCCATATGTGTATATTCTAGCATGCAACGATTCAGATTACCAACGCTGACTCCCCAGATAACCACTAGTGCTTCTCCGCACACCCGGTGTGTGGAGAAAGTTACAGCAAGAGACCTAAAAGGAGAAGGAGAATTCCGCCAGCCACAGTGAACGCTCCCAGGACCGCAGGCGTGCCGGAAACAGGAACTTTCGGGGTCGGGGCTGCTGCCAGCGGAGCAGGTGTTGCGGTCACCACAACAACCTCTTGAAAAGGAGTGGCTGTCGCGACAACGATTTGCTGTGTCGGAGTTGCAGTCACTACTGTCACCTGTTGCGTGGGAGTTGGGGTAGCGGTTGCCACAACAGTTTGCTGTGTCGGAGTCGGAGTGGCTGTCGATGTCGGGGCAGCAGTGGAAACCGGGGTAGTAGTCGGCGTCAATGTGCTGGTCGGAGTTACCGTACCGACCGGACCGGTCGGCGTCGGGGTACAAAGAAATTGAACCACAGAAGGAGGAAGCGTGCAGGGAGGAGATGCATCCAGACACGCAGGCCTTTGTTCACACGAAGCTCCTGTTGGGCCCCTCGGGGTAACACTCCCGATTCCGCACCTGTTGGGCATGCCGGCAGGAAGTTTGATGCACCTATTCTTTTCACTCGGCGTGGTATCTCCCAAAACTTGTAAAACACACATTTCATCGCACGCACAGTCGCTGTTTGTCCTGCATTTTGTTCCCCTTGCTGCCTGCGGCAAATACTTCGTCATATCCGTTTTCTGTGAAACATAATACCCGACAACCGGAAGGACAATCAAAAGAAACAGTCCGCCAATGATGGCACTGGTTTTCCCGCTGGATTTTTTCTTTTGGGGAGGCTCTTCCCCACCGGGCTGTACGGGTTCAGGCAGAGGTGCGGGCACAGGGGGAAGCGTCGTCGGAATGATGGGAGACGAAGGAGTTTCATTCAAGGATTTCGCAAGGTCAGCTAATGCTGACGGATCCACAGGCCCGCCTTCGCTTGGCTTCGGCGAGGCAAGCCCGCCCGGATCCGCGTTCGGCGAGGCAAGCCCGCCTTGACCCGGTGTAGCCGCGCCGACTGGTGGACGACTGGTATCCGATACAGAGGACAATCCTGGAGGAAGGTTTGGATTTGGTATGTTGGTATCGTCGGGCATGGATGGTTTGAAAATAAGCTCTCTTTAACTTGAATGACGAAATGAGTGAATCTGGTTCATTGTCATTCCGGAAGCCCGAAGGGCTATCCGGAATCCAGAGTCCTATTGCCTAGATTCCTGCTTTCGGGAGGAATGACAGACTTCACCATTGATTTCTAAACTAAACTCTCTTCTTTAAACGTAGAGGAAAAAAAGAGCGGTGTCAAGAAGAAGAGAAGTACCGAAGTATCAATGAATGGAAACGGTCTTCGCGTCGTCGTTTATCCGGGCAGTCTGCCCCTCCTGAAGGTCGTAGGTCGACGTGACGTTCTCTGCATCAATGCTGCCTATGATCGCTTTACCTTCTATCAGGGTTACTGTGGCCTGGCTTCCTTCAACAGAAACTTCCAGTTCTCCTGCCTCCAACACCACAAGCGTCCCCAGAACGCGGATGGACCAGGGCATATCTTTGTGTATCAGCCGGTAGGTAACTGTTCCTCCTTTTTGAAGGATAAGGACATGAGGAGGCAGAAGATCTACAAATGAAAGTTCGCTCCAGGCATCAGCGTTCAAAAGTATCTGGGTGGGAAATTCTATAGTCATGGTTCCGTCCGCACCCGCAGCGACCGACTCTCCCTGCACAAGAGGCCCTGTTTTTTCCAATACCTGGTACTCCTCGTCCCGGCGCCCCATTTTCTTTACCTCACCAGACATGGTCGCAATAGATCCAACCAGTGCATGCGTGGGTGGAAGGAGGGTCAGACTGGCAGGCTGAATCTCTGTATACCGGATGGCGGGTTTTATGCCAAAACCGCGATACTGAACAGTATTTTTGTACATAGTCATTGGAGCCAACATACCTTCTCCTTCATATCCAAGAGCCCACAGGGCAACACCTGCCAACTGATATTTTTCAGCAAGGGTAATTTTTGCGCGAAGTGCCTCCTCGTTTTCATAGAAAATCTGCTGAAAATGCCCGGGTGTTTCTCCCGGGTAGACAACGTACGGCTCTTGGGCAACCGAGTCAAATCCCTGCTGGCAGTCCGGACAACGTTTCAGCATATCTTCCACGCGACCGGCTGTGGCTACCTGCCAACTCCCCGGGATCACTGCTGAGCCGGGGGTCCCCCGGAGCGTTTCCCATTCATAGCCGTACAAGGGTACGCCAAGGATAACTTTTGAGGCAGGAACGTAGCGGAGGGTTTCTTTCAAAGCGGTTTCCACATCATACTCAGCTTGTGTGGGCACTCCGCCAATGGGCGCCACCGGACCTGCCACGGGAGAATACGCATAATGGTAATCGTAGGCCATCAAAACCAGGTAATCGGCAATCTCACCGATGCGGGCAAGATCAATAAGGTGCAGTTCTACTGGTGATTTGGGAGTCAGCTCAACCGTGAGCGTCCCAAGGTGCAGTCGGGTCAGCTCTTCTTTTACGGTTTTGACAAATTGAACATACTGCAGGCGTGCCGACTCCGATGCTTTATTGAAACTTTCAATGTCAAGGTTGAGATCAGTAAACCCATGCTTTTGCATGATCGGCGCTACTTCCTCAACGAGTTTTGAGGCATGTGCCTGGGGAGTGTCAATAAGAGCTAAAATGTCATCCTCGTTCATATTCTGGACAAGAAGGGAAAGCCTGGTTCCCTTTTTCCGGTGCGCTGACAGGGTAGCAGCATACAGGTCGCTTGAGAGCATGGCAAACCCAGGCTCCAATTCTCCGGGATTGTCCTCATATCTCATCGTTCCGTCTTTTTGGAGAGCGAGACTGAAATAGGCAAGCGTCGTAATGTCGTCTGCATAGGAATCTTTTCCGGATCCAATAAGCCAAAACGGCTGAAAGCCGATAATTTCCGGTTTATAAAGACCCAGAAGCCTGGCTGGCGCCCAGGACGGCTGGGGAGGCGTCAGGCGGATATACAGATACAAACCTACAATACCAAAAATAAAAAGCAGGATGCAGCCGGAAACAAGAACAAGAAATGATTTCATAAAAAAAGTATAACACAGGAAGGGAATCCGACAAATACTACAAATGCCACAAATCCGACAAATAAAAATTATAGTGTTAAGATGCAAAAGAAAAATGGGAAAATATAACTCTATGATTAGAAAGATATAAAAATATATTATAACTAATAGTTTGTTCTAACTATTGTAAAGATGACAAAAAGAATTGATAGAGAAGTATAGATATTGATAGTAAATAGACTTTGAAAGATATGGCTTGATGCTTTTTAACTATATAAAATATTGATAGTATTTTATTTCTTTCTCAGTACCTATAAAGTATTCATATTGAAAAACACTCAAATCTACAGGAAGCCTTCAGAGGGAAAAAGTCAGCTTTACCAGATACCATTGGTATCTGACTTCGCTTTGACTCTGCTCCCGCGATTACGCGGGATTTCGCTTCACTCAACTTGCGAAGCTAAAAAATTATAGTTCTTTGTGAAGTCCGTTTGCACGACCGCCGCCAAAATCCATTTCCGGATCTCCGTATTTCTTATGAAAAAACATATCTTCCATCGCAGCTGTCCTTAACATAGCAGCATACCCTGCACCTACTTTTCCATTCTCTTCTATCCTCTTTCGTACCTCATCTCGGATACGTTCTGCTTCTTTCCGACAGATAATAATAGGTCCGTTGTTTTCCATATGAACCTCAATGCTACTCTCTCTCTCTCTCTCTCAAAAAGTCAAACTGACATCTTTTTGGTGGAATTCCGGATAACAAAAATTCCCCTGAAGAAAAACAGGAGTGACAATAATCTGAGATTTGCACCCAGCATACTATTCAATGATCATTAACCCAACATTGAAAACTCCGTATCATTTTTTTAAAGAATACGACAGAAAACAGAACAGATTAAGAAGTCTGAAAAAATACCCAGTTGATGGAACTTTTTGAAAAAAGGGCGTATCTATACGCCATTTCCCTATTTTGGCACTTCGACAAGCTCAGTGCTAAATTTAGCTTCAAAAAAAGGGGTGTATTTCGACTTTTTTTTGAACCGTAAAAACCCACAAGAATAGCACTATCCTGTAATACGTATTTTATCCCCGCACTTCATCAATTTTTCTGACTCTCTTAGGATATGGTTGGTACTACGACTGATAGAGTCTATTGAAGCTAAATGGGAAAAATAGCCTGTAAAATAGAGTGGATAGCCTTATAACTTTTTTTAAAATGGGGAGGTATCAGGATTTCCTAAACCAATCAAAGGATATCCCAAATCTCTCTCCTGAGGTCTCCTCCCCTAAGAAGGGAAGGAAGCCTCAAGAGATGATTTGAGAAAAAAGTATATTACACCCCATCCATCCGTTCTGTCAAGAGAGAAAAAGAGGAGAAATATATGATAGTATGAATCCATGATGCGCTTCCTCACGTTTTTCAAAAAGGAAACAACGATTGCCGGGATTCTCATTGCGATGATCCTCGGACTCAGCCTTCTTCCCGACATCATCAAATGGCAGAAAACGCCTCCGGGCCGCGTATACATTCCGATACACAACAACCTCTATGACTATGCACTGTACGTCAACTATATACGGCAGGGACTGGACGGACAGTCGGTTCTTTTTGACCGGTTTACGACGGAGGAACATCAGGGAACACTTGCCAATCCTTTTTATCTTGTCCTGGGGAGAATATGGCGCATCACCGGCATCCGCGATGCCCACATCGTCTATCTCATAACGCGGATTCTTTTAGGATTAGTGTGGACGCTCATAGTCTATGGGTATATCAGGCGGTCCATACAGTCTAAAACCGGACGGATCCTCGCGCTGTTTTTTGTTCTCTATGGAGCCAGTGTCCCTCTTTTTCAATGGTCGGAAAAAGGATTGACCATATCTTCCTTTATGGCGTGGTGGTCTGAGCTGGATCCTCTGTCCCGTGCCACGTTTCTGCCCGCGCACCTCATGGGACACATCCTTCTTTTACTGACCATCACGCTCTTTACATTCAATTATAGGATCTCCAAGACGACGTTTTGGAGATCCTCTTGTATGATATTGGGGACGATCACTGGATTTTTCGCAGGCCTCTTTCACACACCCAGCCTCACACTCCCTCTCCTCCTCCTCCCGATCTGGGCGGTCCTCACCAAACAATGGAAACGGTTCGTTTATCTTCTGATTTTGTTACCCCTATCCGCTCTTTCACTTCTCATTCTTTCCGGACAGTTTCAGAATATGCCGTGGACCTTGGGATGGGATTATGAACGGCTTTCGTTTGCTGTTTCTTTTCCTGAATACCTGTTGGCCTTAGGCCCGATCGTACCTTTTGCATTTCTTGGGGTGTTTGTGGGAAATAGTACTCTGAAAGCACGGCTTGTCTGGATCCTGTGGATAGGGATTGGGTTTGGAGCGCTTCTTGTCACTCCCGTTCTTTTTCAGGGGCAGATTGCTGCATTCCGGTCTTTCCCGATCTCCAACATCCGGTTTTTACAGCTTGCCATCAATGTACCCTTGTCTATCCTTGCCGGTTTCGCGCTTCTTGAAATACGGAAACGGTTTGGGTACGCCCTTTTTTACGGTCTGGTAGGTATCGTATTCATCCTAACCTTCATCGGGTATCCGGCATGTCTTGGCACACACATCACGAACCAGTTCGGCGGACCGCTTTTTCAGTATCCGACCCGCTCATGGATGGAAGCAATCCGGACGCTTGACGCGGGAGACAGAGCCAAAGCTGTCTTGTCCATGCCGTTTGCAGGACTGGCAATCGCCATGAACACCGACAGGACCGTCTATATAGGAAGACTCACCTCAACCGTCAATATAGACCAAAAAACTGATCTCGCGTGGAAAATCTACGGAGGAACCATGCCTGTCTGTGAGGCGTATTCCCTTTTGACGGATAACCGGATCAGTGAGGTATTTGTCGGCTACGATGAAAAAATAGCAGGAGGTGATCTGACGGTCTATCCTTTTCTCCGGCTCAAACAGGATTTCGGGGATACGCAGATCTACCAGTTCACCGGAGAAAAGCCGGCAGAGTGTCCCTAATTTTAGCACGCTCGTTCGTGCTGCCTGTTGACAACAACAGGAAAAAACCTCTACAATGCGCTCCAGAAAGGAAATAGTCATATGTGTCCAGTGGCGTTTGAGATAGATGGGAATCTTCCTACAGTGGTCTCCTTCATAAAAGATGTCAATCTCGTCGTCTATGATAAAAACAAACAACAAGGAGCACTATCGCTCCATTCCGAAGCATTAGGAGGAACAGCAAGGGCTTCAACGATTGTTGAGGGAGAAGAATGTTCTAACGCTATACCCATTCAACCTGGTAAAAAAATACCATTCGTGGGATATAACAGAGATGGCATTCCCATAAAGATAGTCGTGAGCGGTTTAACTCCGTTGGATACTCTGGCATTAGAAGATCTGCTTTTGGAATCAGACGAACTAGATCAGTCGGGGGTTATGCCGCTGTCTTTTGATAAAAAGTGGGACGTAAGCTGAAGGAAAAAAAGAATTCTCCGCTGACCCAGTGCACACAGTTTAGCTTCGCAAGACCAGTCCGCCAACTGGCGGATTGCGAAGCTAATTTTTTGATGATGTGTAAGACCACGTTGTCCCGTCGCTTACAATCTCAATATCTCCTTCCTTGTCCGTCCGCAGGGTATGAAATCCGGCTGATTCCAGCTTCTGAATAATCTCCGAAGAAGGGTGGCCGTAGGAGTTTTGTCCGACGGAAATCACTGCTAAGGGCTTTTTCTGAGAGAGGGAAAAATCTTGCTTCACAAGGACAGGCCTTGTGAAGCTGATTTTTTGCAGGAATGCGTCTGTCAATCCGGTTTTGCTCCCGTGGTGCGGAACTTTGAAAAGTTCCAGTATGCCGTCTTGTGCAAGGCCCGGCCTTTGAATCCCGCCAAGGCCGGGCCTTAACGAGGATGTTATTTTGCCCTGAACCCTGCTGTCTGCGTCCCCCATAAATAGAGCGTCAAATGTGCCGTAGGAAAGGGAAAGAACCACACTCCCGTCATTCAAATCTATATTTGTTGCTGCTCCCAAAACTGAACCTGTATTGGACACAGAAGACGAATATGACGTATACGACGGTTTCATGAGGGCAATCTGCTCTTTGGAGGGCCACACAACGGAAAGTATTGACGGGCCAACAGTAATCGTTTCACCCGCTGTTACAAATTTTTCTGCAATATGTTTTTGTTTGACCAGTGTTTTCAGTTTTTCAAATCCGTCAGTGGCGTTATGTACGTCGCTCCGCACAAAATACTCAATCCGGTACCGTTCCAGAACGGAAATAAGGCCGTTCAGGTGATCTTTCTGCGGATGAGTCAAAAGTACCATGTCAATGGTCCTGTCCCAAAACGGCATGTGACGGGACAGACACCCGATAATTTTGTTTCCGGGTCCGCCGTCCACAATCATATCTTTTCCGTCCGGGAACCGGATATATATCCCGTCTCCCTGTCCGACGTCACAGAGTATGACGTGCAATTTCCCGTCGGGAATTGTTGTGAAAAATGAGAGGACGAGAAGAAGGCCTGTAATTATACCAGTGATGACATACCCGACGCGCAATCGTATCATGGGTGACCCCTATTTTTCCTATACGTTTTTTGTAAACATTTTTACCTCAATTGTAAAAGTCCGGCTTGTTTTCGACAAGACATATATGACCTATAAGACGAATTATAAGACCCAAATTGTGAGGCTAATTGAGACAAATGATGCTGTTTGATAGGGTCATAGGTTTAGCCCTCCAGAACAAGCTGTTTTCTAATAGGACGAATAGGACTCATAGGACAAATAAAAACCGGCTCTCATGTCCCAACGCTTGCTCCCGGGATCCGCGATGTCCACGTAATAATGTGAATGATATATTCTAAAAATACCCAGGAAAACCACGCAAACACCTGTCCCACCGGAAGAAAAAAATAACCGGTAATGCTAACCAAAAATCCCAATACCGTCACGATCGGAAGCGTCCAGACGATACAGACATTGGTAAGAGGAGAAATGAAAGAAAGTCTTCCGAAGGTAAAAAATAGAAGTGGGATAGTGAGCGTTTGGGCTGCAAGAGTCGTTCTAAGATCGACCAGTATCATGTTTTTTAAGGAATCTATGAAACGCAGAATATCTTTTTTTGCAGAATTCTTTGCAGGATGATAAAATGCTCCATGCGGGTGTCCCCCAAACAGGATCATGCCAAGACTCGCCAAAACCGACAGTTGAAAGGAAAGATCTAGTATCCAGAGCGGTTGTATCATGAGCATGAGAATAACCGCCACTCCCCAGCTCCAGAGCGCCCACACGGGCTTCCCCAAAAGAATGCCGATTCCGGCAATCCCAGCCATGATGCCTGCCCGCACAATGGAGGCCGATGGTCCCACAAACCAAATAAAACCGGCAATGACCGCAATCGCGGCCAGCGCGGCAATTTTCCGAGGAAAAAACCACAAAAGACCGGTTTCAACTATGGCCGTCAGTATCGTGATATTCATGCCGGAAAGAGCAATGATATGGAGCGTACCGGTTTTAATCAAAGCGTCTTTCAGAGAAGGATCAAGTGATGTTTTGACGCCGAAAAGTATGCCGGCCAGAAGCCCTGCGTGAGGCTCCGGAAGGAGCTGGTTGATGATGGATGTGAAGTCAGAGACGGACATAGTAATTTGAAATTTGAAATTTACAATTTGAAATCAAAAAAGAAAATTTCAATGTTTCAATTTTAAAGTATCACAACGATAGTTGTGATTTGACCTTCTCATACACCGAGGGCTTCAATATCTTCTTTTCCAACAGCTCCTCAGTCCGCTGGTAGGGGCGTCCTGCAATGATTTTTTGCGCTGTCACCTCGCCAACGCCCGCTAAACTTTCCAGCTCCTTTTGTGAGGCAGTATTGATAGATATGAAGTCACGTACGCCGGATTCTCCTGTGTTAATCTTTGAGACAGACCCGCCCGATACGGTCATTTCTCCCTTTTTCGGAACATAGAGTTTCGCTCCGTCAGAAAGGAGGCTGGCTCTGTTTATGGTTTTTGCGACCCATTCGCTGTCCGCTTCATCAGTCAGTCCGCCGGCTTTCTCAAGAAGCTCCTCAACGCGGGCGCCCTCCGGCAGTTCGTAGAGCCCCGGTTTTTCTACCGCGCCCTCAATGTCCGCAACGATCATGCGGCTGCTTTCACTTGCCGTGGTTTGATCGCTCGTAAATATAATCGGCTCGGACGTTTGGGTAGTTTTGAAAAGCAAAACGAAGCTGGAGATGATAAAAAACAAGCTGGTACCGGCCAGTATCATAGAAACGCCGTACTTTTGAAAAAATGTCGGAGCAGGGGCATGCTCCCCTTCCGGTTCCATATAGTTTCCATTACAGCATAAAACAGTTCATAAGGCCACTAGCTTCGCAATCCGCCAGTTGACGGACTGGCCTTGCGAAGCTAAAAGAATCAGTAGACCATAAGAAGCGCGTTGTAGGCAAGGTTGAGAAATTTAACTTCGCATTTTATTGTTCGAGTCCCGCTCAAGCGGGACGAGAACTTTTTTCTGAATGACTTCTCGCGGAGTTTACCCTGCGATAGCTATCGCAGGCTCGAAGAATATAGTCTTAGCTAAATCCTGAACGGTTACAAACATTCCCTCCTTGCAAAAAACCCTATAATAGCATACTATGTTTAGTAGTAACAAAGATATGAAAAATCCAGACCAAGAACCACATTCGAAGTTGGCTGAAGACGTCGCGGATTTAAGAATGCAAACCTATCAAAACGAATCTGTTATTTTAGCGTTAGACAACGAAGCAACATATTTGGAAATGCATCCTCCATTGCCCAACACAAAGGCACCAAGAATCCCCCTAGGAAACGGCGGATATAAAGTAGAAAACTGTCCTACAACAGGATAATACAAAGACCTAGAACTCATCTCAAAACCTTTTTATGTCATTTCGAACGGAGCGTGAGCGTAGGAAGAAATCCCATTCATACTGGGATTTCTCGCCTGCTCCGCCAGCCGGCGGATTGGTTCGAAATGACAAGTAATATGCCGTCTTTATCTTTTTGTGAGAAACGAATAGCTGCGGATTCACCGCGCATCGTTTTAGCAACGTCAACTGAACAGGGGCCGCTCACTCCATTTGAACAAACAACATATTATCCTAATGGTGCCTGCTGGATAAGAGCTGTGGCGTGCGATCCGGATCATTGTCCGAGGGATCCGGCATCAATACTGGTTGATCCGGATGATCCGAAGGAGGAAATTTTTCCGTAGTAAGAAGATTTTCATAAAAGCAAGGATCATCCTAAAAAAATTACAACACAAAGTTGATAAGCTTGCCGGGGATAAAAATGGTGTTTATAACGGTCTTGCCTGAAAGATGCTTTTGGATTTTTTCACTCTTCCGTGCACGTTCTTCAACCAGAGTTTGATTTTTCGCATCCGACGGGTGGACAGACAGCATGTCGCGCAGTTTCCCGTTTACCTGGATGATGAAGGAGATCTCTTCTTCTTCAAGAATTGTGGGGTCGCAGGATGGCCAGGACTGGCGGTGAACGGAATCAGAAGGATCGGTATAGAGCGTTCGACCATTGAGAAGATTCCACGCCTCTTCGCTCAAGTACGGAGCAAACGGAGCCAGGAGGAGAATATATTTTTGCAATTCTTCCTGTCCTAACGCTCCTCCTGCATCCATGATGGCATTTGTCAGTTCCATAAGACTGGCAATAGCAGTGTTGTACCGCCTCTTTTCCATGTCATCCGTGAGTTTGGCAATGGTTTTTTCCAAAAGATGGATGATTGACTCCGGAGACTTTCTAGGTAATGAAGGGGGTGGCGCGGGCAGAGGGATTAATGAGTTCTGGATAATCCTCCATACCCGCCCCACCCATCTGGCCATCCCCTCCATGCCGGTATCGCGGAAGTCCCCTCCCATCGAAAATGGCCCGATGAACATAAGGTACAGTCTGACAGCGTCCGATCCGTATTTTGCTATATAGTCATCGGGATTGACGATATTGCCTTTGGACTTGCTCATTTTCGCGCCTTCTTTAATGATAAGGCCATGGGCGAAAAAGTTGGTGAACGGTTCGTCAAAATCCACATACCCTAAATCATGAAGTACCATTGTGATATAGCGTGAATAGAGAAGATGCAGGACGCTATGTTCTGCTCCACCGGTATACATATTAACCGGAAGCCACTTTTTCGTAATTTCCGGAATAAATGGTACTACATCAGCGTTTTGCGGGAAGCGAACAAAATTTTGTCCGGCTTCACTTGATTCGGCAACACGAGCCGATGGAGTATTGGAGCTTGCAACTGAAGACGGATCAAATTTTTCGTTCGCGACCGCACTAAAATGCGAATGTAATGATGGATAACGAAGGAAGTACCACGAACTATCTAAAAATGTATCAGACACATCGGTTTCCCGCACAGCCGGTTTTCCACAATACGGACATACTGTATCAAAGAACTCTTTATGCTTACTAAGTGGTGCTATGCCATCCGCACTCGGCTTATAGTCTTCAATACGGGGCAGAAGTACCGGCAATTGATCCTCGGGGACTGGATACCAACCCGCCATACTGGCGGGAAATCCGAAATCCGAAATCCGAAATCCGAAATAATTTTGATCATTTGATATTTGATTTTTAGATTTATTTCGTGCTTCGTGCTTCGAATTTCGTGCTTCTCGTGCCATTGCGTCTTCTGTTATATCCCAGGTTTTTCCTTCTTTTCCGCACGATGCGCAGTAGATCATCGGGATCGGCGGACCCCAGTACCGCTGGCGGGAAATCAGCCAATCTCGTAGATGGAACGTCACCGCGCGCTTTCCCCACCCTTTCTCCACAAAATAATCCATAGTTTTCTGCATGGCATCCGCAAATCCCATACCATCTAAGAATCCTGAATTCACCATTTTACCCGGACCATGTTCTATAACCTGTTCTCTTCTTGTTATTTCAGAGGTGTCCCCATCCGGACCAACAACGACCCGTTTAATCGGTATATGAAACTGCATCGCAAAGTCAAAATCCCTGAGATCATGGCCGGGACAGCCTTGCACGGCGCCGGTTCCCACTGACATGATGACGAAATCAGTGATCCAGACGGGAATTTTTTCACCTGTTACATGGTTTATGACATACAGGCCCGAAAATACACCCGTCTTCTTTCTCCCTTCCGCAATACGGTCCTGTTGGGATTTTTTCTTTGCTTGCTCAACGTAATTCGTTATTTTAAGAGCCTGCTCCTTATCTATTACTCTAAGCATATCAGTGATTAAAGGATGTTCGGGAGCAATGACGATGAAGGTAGTGGCAAAGTTGACCGGTGTTGTCGTAAAACAGACAATTTCTTTGCCAAGAGGTTTACCTTTTTCATCAGCAACCTGATATATGATGTTTATCCCTTCTTTTTTCCCAATCCAGTTGGTCTGGGCGATTTTCACTTTTTCTGACCATTTCAGCTTCGGAATATTCCCGAGAAGTTTTTCCGCATACGCGGTAATCTTAAAAAACCATTGTTCTAAAGATCTCTTTTCTACCGCATTGCCGCACCTCTCACACTTGCTTTCAATAACCTGTTCATCGGCCAATACCGTCTTACAGGACGGACAAAAGTTCACTTGAGCTTTGGCTCTGTACGCAAGTCCTGCTTTGAACATCTGGACAAACAGCCACTGGGTCCATCTATAATAAGTAGAATCGTACGTTTCAAGCGTCCGCGTGAAGTCAAACATCGCCCCGATCCTGTGAAGCTGATCGTAAAAGTGCTTCTGGGTGATCCGGGCGTGGTCCATAGGGTGCCTGCCGATTTTTAAAGCATAATTTTCACTGTGGATCCCGAATCCGTCGAGGCCAATAGGTTCAAATACGTCATAGCCTCGCATCCGCTGAAATCGGCCGTAGATGTCAGAACCGATAAATGCGTACATATTGCCGATGTGAAGGCCTTCTGCCGAGGGGTATGGGAACATCATGAGGTTGTAAAACGGTCGTTTTGCAGATTCTACGTCCGCCACGTCCAGGCTGGTTTGAGCCCAAACACCTTGCCATTGAGCTTCAATCGTCTGATGGTCATAACGGAATTTCCGGGGATCGTCCATGCTTCCTATTATAAATACTCCCATCTTTATGCACAATACGGACAAGAGTAACCGTTCACGAATTACCAATGGAATTATTCTTCGAGCGTGAGCGAGAAGTTTTTTAGCAAATAGTTCTCGGCAAATAGCCTCGAACAATAAAAGTTTTGGCAAATCCTAACCTGTTACGGACAAGAAACAGGGGCAAATAGGTCCTTTTATATCGTTCTGATCATCTAAATCCCGCACTTGCTATAAGCCTAAAAATCCTTATGCGAAAATCAGTAAAAATAATCTCTGAAATAAGAGGTTTGGCTTATTAATACGTTCTGAAAAAATATCACGCTGGAAGCAATCTGCAGGTATCTCTATGACAAAAAAATATTCAAATAAAATACAGGGTATTCCTAATAATACATAAATATCGCGTTAAAACAAGATAAAACATGCCTAGCACTCAATTTATCGAAGTGCTAATCCTGTGAAGAAAGGTATGAGGCTAAAAATGATGCACTACGTATCAACAAAAAACAGGTGAAAACCATGTAAATAGTTATAAGCTTTTATTAAGTAAATACTATAAGTCTTCTATATAGTATAGAACGGCAGGACAAGCTACTCAATGTAAACATTTTTTGACAACAATGAACTGCTATTTAAACGTAAAATTTCTGCACTATCTTACTATATCATACAATATTTTTTGAATACCATTAAAAATTGGGTTGTGTTGACAAAGTTATTTTATTTGCGTTAATCCGTGAAATATACTATTTTTAGCCGTAAAACTTTAAAAGCATGTATTTTTAGCAACAACATCATACTATATCACATTTACCTCAATTAGCCTCTTGACATGCGGTTATTATAATTGTTAACTGGATATATGGAGAGTCTAATGTTGTCTAATGTCCTTGATTATCAAGCTCTTTTTGATAGAGAATTCTCCATATATCTTCAACACCAGGGCGCTTCGGAAAAAACGAAAATAAACTACCGGATGGATGTCCGTCATTTTTTTGCCTGGTTACTCAAACAGCACACCGCACCGGCTGCAGGAACACCCAAAATAGCCTCACCGGGAATACTCAATCCCATTACAGTCCATGGTATTGACGGATACAAACGATCCATGTCTCACGCAAACATTCCTCTATCCTCCATCAACAGAACTCTTTCCTCCCTTCGGTTATTTTTTCAATGTGCTGTCAAAAACAACTGGATTGAGCAATCACCAATGGGAATGATTAAAAATCTTCAGATGAAGGAACCGGGGCAATCGAATCTGAAAGACCGTTTTACCGCATTTTTAATAAACAGGCGAATATCGGAAAAAACGCGGAAAAACTACCAAATGGATGTAGCGCAGTTTCTCAACTGGATTCGGACCAAAGAATACGTATCTGCCGCAATCCAGGATTCAGAGGTATGCAGACGTATAACCAAAGACACAATAGACAACTACACCCTCGCTCTCACTGGAGCAAAAACACCGGTTGCCACGATCAATCGACGGCTATCCAGCCTCCGCTCGTTTTTTCAATTTACAGGAAAAGAAGGTTGGGCAGAGCAAAATCCAATGCATGCTATTCGGAATGTCACACATGTGCTTGCTTCTGGGAAAGCGAATCTAAAACACCAATTACCGTCTGTTTCCGGCTTATTAGAATCAGCCCCGCTTCTTTCCACCCAAGACCTATTAGAGTCAGAGTTACTTCTTCCTACGCCGGAATTATTGGAACCGCCAGTTCTCCTGTCCGTACCAAAACCTACAATAGGAGGCATCCCTCCCATACTCCCCATTCCGGTGGAAATGCCTCCTCCGATTGCTCAGCCCCCTGCTTCCATACCGACGCCTGAAACCATCATCGTCTCTCCGACACTAAATCCACCAATTCCTCTGCCTGTGGGTGATACATTTGCGTCATTATTTTCAAAATCAAAACTAGGGCTCGCCTTGGCTTTACTCCTCCTCCTTATAGGAACAACGGACATCATCGCTCACTTTGTTCCGTTCGGACCGCCTAAAGCAAGTGAAGGACAACCGGCTGTGCAAATTTTAGAGTCCCATCCGACACCAGCTGAGGGCAACGTTGGATCCGTTCTTGGTGCAACAGGAACAACAGGTCCTACAGGATCAACTGGAGCAACCGGTGAAGTTGGCGCCACAGGAGAAACCGGAGCAAGCGGAGAAACCGGACCCACGGGACCGTCCGGAGAAACCGGACCGAGTGGTGCAACGGGATCAACTGGAGCAACCGGAACTACCGGAGGATCCGGACCTACAGGACCATCTGGTCCTAGTGGTCCGTCTGGTCCCACAGGTCCATCGGGCCCCACCGGCCCTAGCGGACCAAGCGGACCTACGGGTCCCACCGGACCCAGCGGACCCAGTGGGCCTACCGGAGCAACCGGGTATACCGGCCAAACCGGGCCTACGGGCGCCAGTGGAAACACCGGACCCACGGGAGCTTCCGGATATACAGGTCAGACTGGTCCCACTGGAGCTTCCGGATATACAGGACAGACTGGCCCCACTGGAGCTTCCGGATATACAG
>Ga0209518_1000884_pt1 | contig 36677 bp, 48 predicted proteins | sample RifGroB1_FD_183993 | JGI IMG/M metagenome (GOLD analysis project Ga0209518, IMG submission 183993) | Groundwater microbial communities from Rifle, Colorado, USA - Groundwater B1 (SPAdes) (version 2) | ecosystem: Environmental > Aquatic > Deep subsurface > Groundwater | place: Rifle, Colorado...
ACGCTTCTTCTTCAATTGTTTCGTACTACACAATTGACGACCGAACGGGAACTCCGGCCGCATCGGATAATCTACTTATTGTGAGTGACCCGAGTAATCCTGTCGTCGTCACGCTAGACGGCGACGCGACGATTGGTGATGCCTCGATGCCGTTGGGAACCTCTTTCGTATCAACCAATCTGTCGAACCCGTTGACTATCGGGCACAGTGGAACGCTCACATGGGATACGACGCAAAGCTCGACGCTCACATGCAATGGTTGCATCAACGTTCGCATCGGTGGCGGAATACACATGGGCACGATCGCGAACCCGTTCCCTGCGGCGTACAACGCGAAGATCATCTTTGTCGGTACCGCGATTGCGACGAATGCTGGACTGTACATATTGACGTATGGTTGGCATTCTTCGTTCGCCAACGGAGCATGTTCTTTCGTTGGTGCTCCGAAAGTTAACCGCGGATGGTATGCATCCGGCGTCGGTACTGCGGCCTCTCCACTAGTGACGACCACGGCGACGGATTGGAGTGTTGGCGACCAGATCTGTATCTCTGGTGCTGTGTATAATCAGTATGAGATTCGCTACATCATCACAAAGAATTCCACATCTTCTTACGTTGTCTCGACGAGTGTAGGAGGTGCGGAAGCGGCGTTCACGAACGCACACTCGACGACCGACCTTATCCTCAACGGCACGCAGAACGTCTCACTTGAATCGAACGCCATCGGCGTACCATTCTGGGGCAACATCAATCAGTACATCCCATCTTCTGTCGTATTCAAGAATGTCTCGCTCAAATACCCTGGCGGCAGTGGCTCGTCGAGGAACGGATGGTACAACGGAACGTCAGCGTCGTATGGTTGCAACTATGATACTATTTCCATCATAGACGGTGGCTTCGGGCTGTATCCGTTTTATTCGTACTACACGACAAGACCAACATCGAAGTGTGTCAACGCCGCCATCTATCGTATCCCTGCGGCGCTTGGTGGAAGCACGAGCACGGGAGCGATGCTGACGCTCTCGCAGTACGCCGGAACGTATAGTGATATCTATTGCATTGGCGGGAATTATAACTCATTAGCGATATCGGCATATAGTTTCACCGTCAGCAATGTGTATGTATACAACGCTGTACAAAACTATTCGAGTGGGTATCAAGGGGCCGGATTGACTATTGCTGGAGCATATGGTACGTTCTATAATTTCAACGCTCAAGGATGTCGCACGAATGGAATCGCCATCGGCGGCACAGGCATGATAGTAAAGAATTCCCACTTCGGCGATTTAGTCACGAACAATTATGATATTAACCCGTTGTATGTTGGTGGATTCGCACAGACATTATTCGATACGTGCACGTTTGGTAGTGCAAACTTGTTCTCGTCGCCGCTCACGTCTATCACTTCGTCACCGTACAGGCTCACAGTTGGTTCATACATATCGTTCGACAACTGCAATAGCGGCAATGAGAAGTTAACGTATTACACTAAGGGCCTTATTCAGAAAACGGGCACGGGACTTACTGACACGACGCTTTCCCCTCTCGGACAGAACTGCGCCCTCATCGCGCCGGTGAACGTTGACGCGGGGCAGTCGTTTGAGTTTAAGCTCCTCGCTGTCCCGAATCAGTCGGTCTCGGTGTTCGGCAAGCTAAAGAAGAACGCGGTATCGACCGCAGACCTCGCTACCGTCGAGCTGTGGTTACCGGGTAGCACTGTTGCCGATGTGACGTACACGATGCCGAACGGCACTGATTGGAACACGTTCGCGCTTGCCGCGAACTACACAGGCACAGAGTACTCGTGGGCGACGGTGAAAGTCACCTGCTACAGCGCGACGACGGGTGCGGGATTCTATGTCGGCGATATCTTCAACGGTACGAACAACATCACGAACCTGAACTTGTGGTACCAGGCGAAGCAGTCTGACATCATGTTCGAACAGCTTGGTGACGCGAACGCAGTGTGGTCCGTCTTGACAAGTACACAGACGACGAGCGGAACGATGGGGAAAAAACTCAAAGACGGTTTGACGACGAACCTATTCCTGGGGCTGAAATGACAATCGATGACGATTTATCGATGATAAAATCTGTCCGGAAATTACTATGCTCGAAATCACTGGCTCCCGAAAAACGCGATACACTCGAACAAGTGTTCGTGAATCTCAACGACAAAATCATGAACATCCCGGCAGGAGAACAGTTCAGGCAATGGTACGATGGATACGTACTCTACAGAATAGGAATACAGGGTGATTACAATGGGAAAACTCGAGCGCTACCTCCAGCAACAAAAGATTAGTGAAGAAGAGGCAATCATCGCGCTCAATTCGCGTGGTGCAAAGCCGAAAGACCCCGTGGTTTTGGGGCTCAGTAACACTCATATAAAGTTCGGCGTCATCAGTGATACTCACATAGGTCACAAATGTTTTGTCGATGCCCTTTTCGAGAAGGCCGCAAAGCATTTCAAAAAGGAGGGTGTTGAATTTGTCGCACACCCGGGCGATCATCTAGAAGGCATGAGCGGTCGGCCGGGCCATGTCTATGAGCTCAACCTTATCGGCTTTGCACAGCAAGTCGATCGTGCGGTGGAACTCTACAGCTCGATAGGCAAGCCTATCTACGGTATAGATGGGAATCATGATGGGTGGTACTACAAAAAGAACGATAATGGCACCGTCGTTGGTGAGGTGCTTGAGCAGCGCGTCAAAGGGTACAAACACCTTGGACAGATGGAGGGCGTTATCCAACTAGGACAAAACGCAAAGATGCTTCTCTATCATGGTGGAGATGGCAGCGCCTACGCCACAAGCTACAAACTCCAAAAACTCGTGGAAAGCTTCGATGGTGGTGATAAGCCGAATATCGTCTTGAGCGGTCACTATCACAAATCGATGTATGCGTTCATACGAAACGTGCACGCATTTGAGGCTGGCACGCTCTGTTCGCAGACCGAGTGGATGCGTGGAAAGAAGCTTCAGGCGCACATGGGATATTGGATCATCGACGCGTTTCTCGATAAACGGGGTATCAATCGCATAAAGACAGAGTTCGTGCCGCATTACGCGGGAGGTTCGGTATGATGCAGGTGTTCAACACAGGAGTATTGACAGAGAACGGATTACGACAGATTCGTGAGCTCAATGGGCGTATAGAGAAGGTTGTCGTGTTTTGCGGCGCGCCACGACAGAACACGAAGATAGTTCTGACGTCGTATGACGGCGAGGTACTCTGTGACGGATACCTCGGAGAGCCAGTATCGCGGTTTTATCCACGCAATGTCATCCCAGTAAGTCAAGAGACGCCTATCGTCGAGACGTACGCCATCAATGGCCCACTATCGCTCGAGATTATCGGGCTCGGCGATGGCGAAGGTATCGATAATATTCGCATTTACTATGAATAGGTTATATTTATAAAACTAAAAAATCAGTAGAACGACGACTATGACACAGATAATCATCAAGCTGGATGAGAAAGCCCTCCTCGTTGCGATAGATGAAAAACTCGACGCGATTGCGAGTAATATCTTCGCCAATTCACAGCAGTTGATCGTCGAAAGGGGAATCATCGACGAAGGGACGTTGCTTAAAAGCGGCAACTTAAACCGCGAATACCTCCAGAAGACGATCATCTACTCCGCCCCGTACTCTGACGCGATAGAATTCGGACGGCTTCCGGGCAGTATGCCCCCCGTAGACGCTTTGAAAGCGTGGGTCAAGCGCAAAGGAATAGCGTCTGATGAGGCGGAAGTATCGCGCATTGCGTGGGCAATCGCGCAAGATATCAAGACATCTGGGATAGACCCGCGACCGTTCCTTAGTCCTGCTGTGGAAATGGAACTTGTCAAGATACAATCGAGGTAACGCTATGGAAGAGTTCAGCAAGGCATTCGCATTTGACGGCATCAATGACGACGAGATGAGAAAATTCTCCTGCTGGGGGAGCGTCGAAGTCGTCGATCGACAGCGAGAAATCATCCCAATCGACGAGGTCTATAAGATAATGGATATCTGGATGGACCGCGGCGCTCCAATCATGTTTCGGCACTCTAACAGGCAAGTCGGCAAAGGAGTAAACTGGCGTCCTGCAGAGAAGGATGGAAATAAAGGTGTCCTGATTACCGGGGTCATCTTTAAGCACTACAAGGAAGACGACGAAGTCTGGGATGGTATCAAAAAGGGAGAGTTCGAAGGCCTATCTATCGGTGGCAAGAGCTACTTGAAGGAGAAGGACGAGAACGGCAATACCTTCCTACGAAACCTCATAGGCTACGAGTTTTCTGTTGTGGAGAGAACCGGTAATCAAGAAGCAACATTCACCGAGGTAAACGCAATGGCGAAATCTGACACTGTAGTAAAAGCAGATGAGCCGGTGATGGACAAAACTCCGGAAGCGCCGCCCGCAGAAGCGCCGCCTGCCGCAGAGCAACCTCCCGCACCGGAAACATCAGACGAGATTTCCCAATTGAAGAGCGTCATCGCATCTTTGATTGAGAAAATCGCAATGATAGAGCAGAAACTCTCCGGAGCCCCCGAGGCCGAAACGCCTATCGAGGAGTCTGCGGAAGAGAAGCCTGCTGAAGCTGAACCCGAACCGGTCGATTCGGAAGTCGACGCGCTCAAGAAGGAGTTGTCCGACTTGAAGAAGTCAATCGTCGTCAAAACGATCGAGACTGCGCGCCCCGCAGAGGTTCAGAAGAAGGATAAGCACACCGAAGCCCGTGAGACGCTCAAAGAGATGTCGAAGAACGGAAACATCGACTTTACTCAGCTCGGAAAGAAGCTGAGACAATAGAGAGGTCCCCATGAAATTTGAAAGCATACAGCAAATGAGAGAAGCATACTACGGCCCCGCCGACAGCGAGATTGCAATGGCGGTCCAGAAGGCTGACGCGCCGGTACTGAGCACCACAACGGGTGTCTACAACCGCGTGTACGGCGAGGCAGTCTGGGAGCTGTTGAACAACGAAGCCCGCTCATGGGGTGTACTTCCTAAGAAGCCGCTGCAGAACACCGGCTTCCGCGTGATTACTGCACGCTCGAGCACGCTCGGAACTGGTGGCGTCTCTGAAAACGCAGCCATCCCTGACACTGTCAAGCCGACGTGGGCTCTTGCGTCTATCAGCCTCAAAGAGGTTGTGAAGACGTTCGACATGTCGAACAGGCAGCAACTTCTCAACGACGGAAGCGATGACACCATCGGCTTCGAGGAGATCAAGCAGTACATGGCGAAGGAGTTCACAAACCACGTGAACAAGATGCTCCACGGCGACGCTGACACGCTTGCCGGGTCGAACATCGAGTCCCTTGACCGTGTCTGCTCGAGCCAGTCTGAGGAAGCAGCACTGCTTACCGCGGGCGACGCCGACATCTACGGCTTCGACAGAAGCGCAAGCACTGCCTACGACGCATATGTGAACCACAACAGCGGAACCGACCGTGCGCTTTCGGAGTCTATGCTCCGCACTGGAATCGATTCGATCGAGGAGGCATCAGGTGCACGCCCGAACGTTATCATCACGGGCTTTGACACCGCGCGCGACATCGATGCGCTTGTCAACACACAGACGCGATACGTCACTGAGCGTGTCTCCATCAACGTCGGCGATGCGGGTATCAAGACCGCCGCGGGCAACGATGCCGGTCTCCGTGTTGCAGCGTTCGACAGTATCCCCATCATCCGCGATAAGGATGTCACGAAGGATACAAAGAGCCGTGTGTACCTCCTCAACACCGAGTACCTCTACGTCGGAGTCAAGCAGCCCGTACAATACTACGAGACGCAGGACTTCTTCGTTGCTGGAACCCTCGGTAAGAAGGGCATGTACTACATGGCCGCCGAGCTTGTCTGCACCCGCTTCAACGCGCAGGGTAAGATAAGAGACCTCTTGTAGGTCGACAGTTTTTCCTTTTTTTATTTTTCAATTTTATAAAAATCCTCCGGAGGGATACCATCGCAAAAGACCTAAACGAAACTAAGGAGGAGAAACCGAAGAAAAGCTTCCGTCTCCTCAAGAACCCTGGGCAGAATTCTGCAGATCAGATATACTACACTCAGGACAACACAGCTATTGTCGTACCGAAAGGCGGTTACCACTTTAGCCTTGACAAAGAAATGGATGCCACTATCGAGCATCTGAAGAAAACCTACGGGTTTGTAGAGGTCAAATAGGTGAACTGAATGGCATTCACAAGCGCAATCACAGCACAGACGTATTTCGGCAACAAGAAGGTTGTCTTCGGAACGTTCGCAAGTTCTGCGGGCGGCACTGGCGGCGACATCGCGACGGGGCTCACGAATTGTGACCACATCGAACTGACGCACACCGGGGCAGCCGTTGTTGCATCGGCGCCGGTAGCGAACGAAACCTTCCCGGTAGCGGGCGGAGTGATTACCATCGTCACAGTCGCGGATACCGTCGGAACATTCGTCGCGTATGGATACTGAGAGGACATTATGACAACGTACAATAAAGTATTTCCTAAGATGGAATACGTAGGGTACACGTCAGCGTTTCCTATCGGTGATGCGAACGACCACACTTTCGTGGCAGTCGTCGCGAATAAGAAGACAAGTGTTGACTACAATTTCCAGATAACCCTCGATGGTACAAATTGGGCCGATCTCGGTTCTGATATTCAGAAGACCGCGAACGGAGTGTATATCACGAGGTTCGAGGGCTATCATGGAATGGCAGTGCGCGGCGCGTATAAAGCAGAAGTTGGTGGTACAAAGGCCACTGCGACTGTTGGAACCGTCGTGATACTCGCGGTCAATAAGGGTGCGACGATGAATGGTTACACCGTTGAAACTGCGACGGGTGTGGCTCAAGGTGCTGAGACAGCAGAGATTTCTGGTACTGCGATTCTCATCACCGGTCACGTCGATTCTACGCTTGGCCAAGTGCAGGCGGCGATCGCGGCCAATGCAGAAGTTGCGGCGCTAATCACGGCAACGGGGATCACCACGTTTGCAGCAGATGGTCCGACTGCGCTGGCGACCGGTGACGGCGCAGAAGTCACCATCACGTATAAGGGCGGCGAGTAAAATCCTCTTTTTCTTTCTTTAGTTACATTTATAAAAATAAAAACTAATCGATATGTATGGTAGTTACATACACAACGGCGAATGATGTCGGGAATAAATTGGGATTCCCCGCGTCGTATTTCACGACAATAAGCACGCCGACGCTTGCGCAAGTTGAGACGTTCATCAATCGCGCCGAGGATACGATCGATATCACTACCGGTCACGCTTGGCGGTCTGTGACTGTCGCCAATGAGTACGTGCGACCGAGTTCTATTTATCGCATGGGTACTGGCATACGCTTGAAACTACAGCATCGGTCAGTGTCAGCGATTACAAAGCTCGAGATATGGGACGGTTCGAATTGGATCGATTACGTCACCACGAAGACCGAGGGTCGGAATGACGACTATTGGTATGATGCAAGTAACGGCCTTGTCTTTCTCGTCTCCACGATGCGCATCTATCCTCACGGCGTGCGCGTATCGTACACATACGGCGAGTCTGCTGTTCCAGGAGACATCAACGACTGCGCCGCCATGATGGTTGCACTCTCCATTCTCAACGCGCCTGAGTTTAACGCCGTCCTCTTTACGCAAGCCGGAGAGACTACTCCGATGCGCGACGGCAACAAGAAAATATGGCGTGATATGATAGATACGACGCTCTACAATCGCGCCGAGTTCCAGTAATTACATTTATAAAACAAAAAGATTAGTAGAGACCAACAGAACGGCCCACTCCCTGTATGTATGTCACAAAGGAGAGAACGCCTAGTGAACCGTTATGGCAGACGTCAACCCATTAAGCACTATTGTCAGTCTCCTCACCACGAATTACCTCGTGGCGAACACGGATTCTATCACCCCCACAATCGCTATCATCTATGAAAAGCCGACGGATAAAGACCCTCGACCGAATGAGGATCTGATATTCGTCTATTCTGATATCACGAATCGAAAGCCTGTCGGGATAGGAACTCCGGCAATTGCCGAGGTCACCGAGTCGGTAAAAATCGATATTCGCAGTAGGCCATCGAATGCCGTACAGACGAGCAAAATCGACGACGATCATGCCCGTAAGGTGCTCACAGAGGTTAACCGAATCCTCTACACAAACATTCTCGCTCCTGGGTCAGACTTCGATGTCATCGACCCGAACATGGAACTAACAGATTTATCGAATGGAATGCGCGGCGTGTTCCGTTATGTCATCAAGATACGATTAGTTGATTTTTGCCGAGATATGACCACATAAAGAGGTACACCCATGGTATGCATAAGCAATGTTGGCAACAAATACATCGCGGCCTACGAGACTGTGTATGGTACAAGTCCGAGCCCGTTCACTTCCGTTGACTTAGGACACATTCAGAAGGTCAGCATCAGTGAGGAAGATAACGTCGATAAGGGCTCGAGCCTGAATTCTGGTCACCTCGCGGCAACGTTTGAAGATGGCCTCTACTGGTGCAATGTGACCATTGAAACACAGGTGAGCAAAGCATCACTTCCAAATCTTCTGAAAGCGTCCCTCGGGGCGCGCGTTGATGCGACAGATTACACCATCACCAGTGACCCCGCGCTCGTATCGATGAGCATGAAATTCTTCTATCAGGGCACGAAAATAGGACTCCTCAATGGCCTGGTCGTTAAGGATTTCGAGCTCAGTGTCGCGAAGGGCGAGATGGTAAGCATGACGCTTAACTGTGTTGCTAAGAAGCTCAGCAAGGCGACAGAGACGATTGCACCCTCGACAAACACCGATACGAAATTCAGTTTCATGGACGTTTCGGCGACCATTGGTGGTGTCGTTACGGTCCTTAACACCATCTCCATTAACGGAAATTGGAACGTCATAGACGACGAGGGACGCGGCATCGAGGCCGTAAGCGCCGGTGATAGGCGGCTCTTACAGACAGTCTTGCGCCACCGCCTTGATGTGAGCGGATCGTACGAGGCTGAGGTCAATGATACGCAGGAATTCGGATACACCGAGGAGCGCACGAACGCCGCCCTTGTCGTGACCATCTCGCGTAGTACAGATAACGCCCACGTCTTCACTATGACGAATACCCGAAGCAACAAGCGGGGCATCGACATGAGCACAGACAATACGAAGAAGATGATCACCTATGACTACGAGGCGTTGGACCTCGGGGTCACAGGAGACTTGTAGAGTGAGGGATACACATGACGGCGGAAACAGTACAATACATCGATGGGACAACGGTAACGGTGGAGGTCAACAGACTCGGCTTTCGACGGTCAACACAGATTGCGCGAAAACACATTCCGATTAACAGCCTGACGGTATCGAAGGCTGACAATAGCATGACCATCACCGGGAATATAGACCTCGCCGGAATCTCAGAGAGTTGCCTCGCAACAATTCCTGGGCTCGATCTGGATAAGCTCGATGGGAAAGATGCGGCGAGACTGTACAAGACATATTTCGAGGCTGACGTTATGGGAAGCCTCGGGCAATCAGCAAACCCAAACTAGAAGCGGAGCTCCGGCGCGTGCTGGATGCTCCTAAAGCAATAGAACATGTAAGTCCATTGGCATCGGAAGTGATAAAATATTCGAACCTCCTCCTCATCGGGTTTAAAGTCGACCTAGACGACTTGCCCGTGAATGTGGTGCACGGAATCGAGTATTTCAGCATGCGACGTAGAGCAAAGGAAGAAGAAGAGCGTTTCAAAGCGCTTGCAAGGATGCTAGGAGCAAAGTGAAGGTGATTAAAATCGCAGAGATGATTTGGAGAATAGGATTTGATGCCAATGAGGCGAAGCGTGCAGGGAAAGAATTCAAATCGAGCGCTGGCGGAACAACGGGTGGCGGTAAGAAATCCGGCAGTGGTGCATTCGCCGGTGGCCTTATCGGTGGCCTCCTGGGCGGAATCCTTTCAAGCGTTCGACAACTTGTCGAGCCCATTCAGGCGATGTCCACTCTGCTCGTCGCCGCGCTCTTCCCGATCTTCAAACCCTTCCTCATTCTCTTCTTGAAAGTTGGTTTGATGCTGTTTAAATTTTTCAGTACGATTGCCAACGGATACGAGAAATTGGCTGGCGATGATAGTTCCACAGCCAAAGATATTACAACGGGAGCGGGTGCAGTAACTGGTGGTGTGATAGGTGCAGCCCTTGGTGGCCCATGGGGTGCGGGAATCGGTGCCGCTATCGGTGCCGCCATTGGTGGAATAATTCCCAGTGCTTTCAAAGGCATAGGGAATATTCTGACGATTGCTGCAGCATGGCTCGATGAGCTCTTGGGCGTGTTTGGAATCGACATGGACGCGGTACGCAGGGCTGTTGTCACTTTCATCTATGAGACCATTCCGGAACTATGGGACAAAGCCGTTGAGGCGATGAGTGGGGTCTGGGAATATTTGGCGGGTCTCGGCCAGTGGATGTGGGATAAAGCCGTCGCAGTTCTTACAGTAGTCTGGGAATATTTGGCGGGTCTCGGCCAGTGGATGTGGGACGGACTTGTCGCCATGTTCACACTCGCGTGGGAAGCGGTGAGTGGTATCGGTCAATGGATATTTGATACACTCTCGTCTATTATGAAATCAGGATTTAGCGTGCTTAGCGGTATAGGGAATCTTGTATGGAAGTATGTCAAATCCTTATTAAAAATAGGAAAGGATGATAAGAAGAGCGGATCGGATTCATCAATCAACGACGCCATCATCACGCCGAACGGTGACATTATCCGTACAAGCCCGTCAGATTACCTTATAGCGACGAAGAATCCACAGTCGCTCGGTGGACAGTCGAGGGCGTCATCCATCAATGTGAGCATCAATGGTGGTCTCATTACCGAAGATGTTGCGCGGAAGATAGGGCAAATCATCCTGAAAGAAGTAAAGCGGAGTGGTGCATAATGGTCTTTAGCGTCGAACTCATAAACAAAAATGGTAAGAAGTTTATCATGCAGGAAGCGGAATGCAAGAATGCCGACTACGTGATGACCTCGAAGCTTTTCAAACAATCACTTCCTGACGGCACCGCAGAAGACGCTATCGTCATTAATCTTGGGCAGGAGAAGTCATGGACGTTCCCGATGCAACTACGCGCTACAACGGTGGATGCGGCAGAATCTACTCACTCATCATCTGTGCTCACGATACAACAGAAGGTTGACTACCTCGAGGGTACTTTCTTCACAACCGGCCTTGAGGACTTGTACACGATAAACGTCTACACGTCATGCGCCAATATTCTTGGAAAGAAGGGGATACTCGATGGGTTCTCATTCAATCCCACATCAGAAAAACCGAATGTCTTACCCGGCCAAATAACTATGAGTATCGGCGGTGGAAAGCAATGACAGCACTACAGTATCGTCTTGGTGGAACTCAGGCAGTTGGGCAGACGTTAAGCTTTTCCGCGAAGATAACGAAGAAAGATGTCAGAAAGCCGAGCATCTTATCATTCGGCATACGTCAATCTACTACGCCACAACTTAACGACGAGGTGCACTACTACGACCTTGATAACACACAGGTGTTCGGTGGATATATTCAAAAAGTCGTCGATAGCAACGGCATCCAGGCGATTGAAGTCGGAGATTACAGTATCAAACTAGGACAGACAAAATTCAGCGTGATATACACGAACATGAGCCCCGAGGCAATCATAGAAGATATCATCACAAACTACACCGAACTCACATATGTGAGTACGGTAAGTACTGGCATAACGATAGAGAAAATAGTGTTTAAGGACGAATGGATACTCGACGCCCTTGTCAAACTACTTGAGATTTTTAGTGGTGCATACTCCGTGGACCTATCGAAGAATTTCAACATGTGGTTGGAATTCGCGAACACCTGCACGAAGAGCCTTAATTATGGCTTCGACATGCTGTCAGAGGAAGGATGGACGCGAGATATCTCAGTCAAGGCTGAGAAGGTTATCGTGCTCGGGGCGATTGTAGATCAACGCACTACTGAAACATTGGCTGGAACAAACACTGTTTTCTACACGTCGTATAAGCCCGAGAACATTCAAATAACAGGACTACAGCGAACAACTCCGGACATCGCGGGCGATTATGCCGTCGAAGAAGAAAATAAAAAAATCACATTCGTCTCATCGAAGACCGACCCGGTCGTAAGCTATACGTACAAATCACAGGTGCGTGTTGAGGTTGGAACGGGTAAGACGGTTCTTCTCGAAAAGAAATACATTGAGAGTAAGGCACAGGCGCGACAACTTGCGCAGCGATATAGGGACCGTTTCTTCGACGGCGCGCAAAACTCGCAATGGAAAAAGGTTGATTCTAACATATCACTCTACAACGTCGGCGACAGCATCTATGTCGAGGATGCGCAAAACGGTGCAACGGGATACTACGTCATAAAACAGGTGACACTCGAATTGCCGAATCGATTAACACTCGATGTCGGAGAAACCGAAGAGGACCTCTATGATTGGCAGAAGGAGACCATTGAACGCCTTAAACAACTCGAGAAAAAGAGCACTGATGGCGATTATGTCACGAGTTATGATTACCTCCGAACAGACATCAACGTCGACGTGAAAATAGAATTCACCAAGTTGCTCGAAGTCTACGATACCGGCAAGGTTCTTTTTGCCAGTGATACGACACTTGCAAGCGATGGTGATCTACTTTCAGACACCGGCATCGATGACGATTATGCGCTTGCATACGACGATGCTGGTCTGCCATCCACTGAATACTTCGATTACTTAGCATGAGGTACACATGGGAGTCACACAAACAATCATTGACGCGATAAAGGTGGCATCACTCGCAGAGTTCGATACAGCGACACATATCGGCATAGGCGATGATGCCACAGCCGAAAATCCGGCACACACAGATTTGCTCGGTCCTATCTTACGTAATGCGTTCGATGAGGCTGCGGTCAAAGTAGAAGCTCTCGGAACATATGATTTTTCAGTGGCCGTGGGGCTCACAGAGGGTAATGGAAACACCATCGAGGAATGTGGTTTATTCAGCGCATCGAGTGGTGGTACAATGTTTTTGCGGAAGCTTTTGACGACGCCAATCCCTAAGACAGCGACGAAAGAAGTGTCGATAGGCATAAAGGTCACAACCACGGTTACAAATTCATAGAGGTACTACGATGGCAATAAAGAACACACTACTAGGCGGCACCGACTGGTCAACACCCACAGCGCGCATTAAACCGACAGACCTCAATGATACGTTCGACGCTATCACAAATAAATTTATTCTTGGAAATGATATTCTCCTATGTGGAAGCGGTAAATCTGGGAGTCTCACAATCAGTGGAGACACTACACTCACAACTCCTGGAGAATATGATGATATAACAATTGAGCCGACGTACACATTAACGGTTGGAACATGGGCGCTCAAAGTCCATGGAACATTGAACGTTCTCGGAGAACTTAGTGCCCCAAACATTACTGGTGGGGCCGCTGGGGCCGGTGCCGGATTAGGAGGTGCTGGTGGAACAAACGGTGGCTTTCTCGTCGTCTTTGCAAATACAATTACGGGGGATGGCATTATAATTTCTAATGGCGGCACGGGCGCCACAGCACCAAACCCGGTAAATTCAAATACAGCTGGGGGTGCAGGCGGCAATGGTGTTGCTGGAACAATTATCAGCATCACCGCAAATACCGCATCAACTGGCGGCGGTGGTGGAACTTCTTCTGTCTCGCCAAATGCTGGTGCTGGTGGAAACGGTTCGTCGGCATTTAATACACATTTGACAACCCTCGTGTATAGCCAATTACAACAGAGTCTCTTTACAAAATGTGATACAAAACCCGGAACATCGGGCGGCGGCGGTGGCGGCACGGGCCGTGGCAGTACTACTGACGAAACTGGTGGCGGTGGCGGTGGCGGTGGCGGCGGTTGTGGTGGTGCGGGTGGTAACGGCGGTAGAGGAGGCGACGATCTTGCACAAACTATTAACTCTGCAGGCGGTGGCGGTGGCGGTGGTGGTGGCGCTGGTGGCGTTGTTATCGTTTTATGTTTCACCGATACTAGCACAATTACATTGCAGGCAACGGGTGGAAATGGAGGAGACGGTGCGTCTCAATTAGGGTCTGCGGGTGTTGGCGGCGGTGGCGGCGGTGGCGGTGGCGGCATCATATATCTTGTCAGTCCTACTTCGCACACCCTTACAGTAACGGGCGGATCAGCGGGTGTTATGGGTACAACAGGAAGTCAGTCTGGAGCAACCGCTGCAACGGCAGGAGGATCTGGTTTGACATACTACATCGATACGGAGGCATAAAATGACGAAACACGATATCGTCTGCGACAACTGTGGAAAGCTTCTCGGTGAAGTCGACATATCTGAAGGCAGCCCTCTTCCAAAGGGTTTTCTCTGTGGTAAAACCGATCAGGTGGGAACGTGTGCATATACGTGGAATCAACGCAAAGATGTACAAGACAAGTACGTCACTGATATCGAACAACTCAAAGATATTATCCGAGAAGAAATTCTTAAATCGCAGAAAGAGGTATAATAATGCTCGGCATCGAACGGATATTCAGCAAGAACATGTGGCGAACATTTGGGTATCGTCTGATTGAGACGGTGTTCCGGAAGGATTCATTTTTTCACGATTTTGGATTCGGATACCGAGATGTCAAAGACATAGCGAAGTACTACAAGGAGAAGAACACCCGTGAAGTCTTGCAGAAACTCATCGATGATAACAAACTCGTCGGAAAGACTGAGAAAGAAACCGTCTTTAAGTGCATGAAATGGCTTAATGACACGTACCCGTCAAACCATTATTACATGAAAGACCACGGCGATCGATGGAACACCCCCCTCGAGACGTTGCAGAGCTGGCAGAATCGCAGTGCGATGAACTCCTTTGTGCCGTGGTACTCAGAGCACGACAGGGAATGGTACAACGAAATGCCGACCGATTGTGACGATTATGCGGTGTTCTTGTATAACCTCATGCGCGTCGCGGGTGTCGCGAAAGAGAACTTACGGCTCTGCTTCATGAAGACCGAGACGGAATGGCACATGAACGCCATGTATCTCGATACTGGTTCGATTCCCTACGCCATAGAGGGGACATATCATCCTGAGGTAGCCATACGGAATTTCGGGAATATCACGTACTACGAAAATCGGACGTTTGATGGCACGACATGGGTGAATTATTACGCGGGCATACGATGGGTATTCAACGAGGATGAGGTCAGACGAAGCGTCTATGAATAAAAAATTACATTTATAAAACCCTGAATTGAGTGTGATAGTATGCCAAAAGGCTCGACGAACTATGGTGAACGCATGGCCCGCATAGAAACTACACTCGACTTCATGAAAACAGAGATTGGCAGCATCAACTCGAAACTCGACGCGTTTATAGCCGCACACGATACAAAGAACGATGAACAGAAGAAAGAGTTCGATGCGCGCTATGCAAGCAAGCGGATCGAGACAGCGTTCTGGGGCATAGCGTCTTTCTTAGGATTGACATTTTTATCAGCGTTGGTGTACGTCATTGCCGTGTATCCACAGGCATTGAAAGGAGGATGATTCTATGGTACAGAACATAAGCAAAAAAGGAAGCTGGGACGGCTACGATATCATGACCGCACTGGTACGCAATAAGGACAGTCTCAAGGTCATTCTTTCGGTACTATCAACGTATAGCGCGTATGCAACCGTCACAGGGGTTGACTGGCGCGAGTTCCTCATAGTGTTCGGATTCGCTGTCGGAACGCTGGCGTTTAAGCTACTTCTGGACGCCATCGAGTTCCGACAAACGAATGTCAAGCTCTAATCGGCTTGCGCCTCTTTGCGGGCATTCTCTTCTTCTATTCGCATTTCTTTATCTATGGCCATGCGAACAAATTTACTGAAGTTGAATCCGCGGCCTTTGTGCTTGATCCACGCGATATGCTCAAGGGTCAATGCGACGCCGAGCACTTTACTATTGGTCACTATGTTCATGGGTTCCTCCGTTTAGGCGTGTACAATGTGCCACTAGTTTATCAGTGAGTTCTGTCATCTTTGTGTCGAATTCCTCGAGAGTCTTCGCGTTGATCTGCGCCTTGTCAACGTACCAGATGCCTTTCGCTGTCTGTGTTAGTCTTCCACTGATAGGGTCTATTTGTTGCTCATTTGTTGGTTCCATGTGTCCTCCCTCCGCTCATATCACATAGGAATGCATATGCACATGCTCGTGCATTAAGTCCTTCTTTTGCATATCCTTTGTTCACGAGCCATTTATGGTACTCGGTTAGTAGTTCGAGTTCGTCCATAGTATCACCGCGTCGGTCGCTGTGACATCTTTGCCATCACTTGCAGACATGTCATGCAAGTCACCCCCTTCTTGTAGGTCGTGTACTTGTAGATGTTGGTACTTCCGCATAAAACATTCTCTTCCATCGTTGACATCATGTGGACTTTATCTGCGTCAGTCATTGCGTCACTTCCCTTGGAGCGTTTTTAACATCGGTGATTAGATCCGCCACGCGGTCTGGCGTTACGTATCCCACTACGGTATCGTCCCCATCACAGTCCGGAAAGAACTGTCTGGTTATCCATCTGCCCTTCTCGTTCCAAACCGCAACCTCGGCCGTGTACGCTTCAGGAACTTTCTGATCGTCACCATCGAACATCATGTCATAATTACTGCCATAGTTACCTGGTCCGAATTGCACGCTTACCGTGAGGCCGTTACTGAATGTCAGATGAAATCCTGAACTCCTGATGATTCTGAATGCTGCCGCCATACGATCATCCTCGTGTGTTCATGAGCTCGTTGAAACGCCGCTCGGTCGCGTCAGTGCTATCCCACTCAACGACCAAGCCCATCTTGCGATAATGCTGCTTGGCCAAGAAGAGAGCCGTCTTAATGTTCTGGATGTCCCCTACGGTTAATTGCACTTGTTTCATGGTGTTCGCCTCTTATCAATTATTATTTAACAATTGATAAGCTTACAAGTATATAAACCTTTCTATTTCTCGAGGGCACACATATCCTTGAAGAGGATCGTAGAAAGGCCATTCTGACGCAAATGGAGCATCACAGAGAAGCGTTCTATATAGGCCTCGTAATCAGCGTTGTAGACTACAATGATGACGTCATAGCCCGCCTGTAGCATCTTGTGGCATATAATCCACTGGTGGGCGTTCAGACCGTTCAGATTAAACGAACGGAGCGAGGGTGTGTACTTAACCTCGTACCAGAATGTGGCCCCCTTGTCGATCACCATGAAGTCCGGAAGTCCTCGTAAGGCGGCGCTGCCCGTCTGTTTGTAATCCGGAACCTTGAGTACGAATCCGTGAGGGTATGCCTTATCCAAAAAACGACGGAAGAGTAGCTCCGCTTTGCTCATGTTCAACCACCTCGAAATCCTGTGATAGTAACTCTCTGCGTCGTTTGTAGTGCTTGGAAAGATGCTTCGGTCCCAAATCCACGAAATCGATAATTATCGCGGCGTGCCGAGACGCCTTCAACCGTAAGACGCGCCCCACGCGCTGCGTAAGCTGGATACTCGACTTCCCGCCAGCCGCGAGAATAACCACGTCGAGCTCGGGGAGATCGATCCCCTCATTGAAAATGTTGCTTGCCACGATGCAGTTATACTCTGAAAGGTTCTTATAGCGATCGAGGCTTTGACCGTGGCAGAAAATCTTCTTCTCTATGCCAGACGCATCGTAGAGATACTGGCCGTGCTCAATTTGCGTGACGAGCACAAGGACCTTCCTCCCTTTGGCAACATACTGAGCCATTGCGTCGAGGATCATCTTATTGCGTGAGAAATTCTTAACGATATGCTTATCGTAGAGCTCAACGTAATTGTAGACGAAATCGCCCTGTGTATCAAACAGCGGCTTGTAGTAATGCACAACGGCATCCGAAAGATACCACTGCTCGATAAGGTCGCGGCGGCTAATCTGATACACAATAGGTCCGAGAGCGCCGAACATTCGCATGTCTTCGCCGTCTTCTCTTACAGGGCTAGCACTTAGGCCCACGATGATGCTGTCGGTCTTCGCGAACATCGAAAGATTATAGAGGCTTTTGGCGGCCACATGATGGCATTCGTCGAAGATGATAATATCTGACGTTGCTACAAAGGTCGCGGCACGGGGATTTTGATAATTGATGATTCTGACATCGTCGTTCTCCCCGAGTTTTGATTCCCACATTTTCTTAATGTCGAGCGTTGGAACAACGACAGTTGCTGTTCGATTGAGAATCTTGATATACCGCAATGCTGTGATGGTCTTGCCAGACCCGGTAGGCATACAAAGAATTCCTCCTCTATGTTCAATGAGGGCGTCAATAGCGTCATTTTGATATTGTCGCAACTTCGGCGTATGCCAATGTTCGACAGAAGGTATTGTATATTCCCATATGTATTTATCATCCGGCGAGTATTCGCCCCACTGGCGCATAACATCATCGACAACATTCGCGAAGCCCCATGGGAACACACCCTTCTTAACCGAATAAAGCTTCACGACAGCCCATTCGGGGTGAGGCATATATTCGGCTCCTTTGCGAGTATAGGACATCTTCTGCAGAAGCATCCCAGCAAGCTTACCACCCGGGATAGGGCCGATAACACCGTAATTTCCACGCTTTGTAATTTTATAAATAGTCATTGAGACCACCATTTTTCGGAGTATTCGACTTTATAAATGGTTCTAATTCGTGCCACACTTTCGTCAGATCTAAATCGTCAACGCGCAGTTGAGCAGCGGCCTCTTCGACCGGGCAATACTTCCACGCCGTTCCTATCTTCCCGAGACGTTTATTCTTCACCAGTGCTATGACGCCGCTCTTCTTATCGAGATACGCCTCACTGATTTGCTTCTGGATACAATTCGCTCCGGCTTTATACATCTCGTAACGGTTCACCTTGTAGTTCTGCGCAACGAGCGCGACATCGTTTTGTAACTCGTCGCGAATCCATCGGTCAACATCTTTCTTCTCGAACTTGCCAGAAAGATTCTCGACGATAAAAGCCTTCATGTACTTCTCAAAAATGAGAGGACCGAGTTTCGACGCGTTGCTCTTGATAAGCGGTAAGCCCATGACTGTGACTTCGCCATTCGCCACGTAAACGTAATTCTTCTTGAGCGTTTTCTCGTCGTCATCCTTCTTTACGAACATGATGTAATCCAGATAATTTTCGATGTTGATGGTGAATGTCTCCTGTGGGAATGGGACGTACGCATTGATGATACCGACAACCTCCTCAAGGTCGTTAAGAACATCCTCACGCGTCTTAGGTATCAACGCCTTTGCAAAATTAGAATCTGTGTCTCCTGCAATGATGCTATACCCACGCTTTGTGAGCTCTCGCTCCATAAGTTCATTAATCTGTTGCCCAAGATAGCAGCAGTCGGAACCACAATTCTCTGTGTGCAGGCTTGCGAAGACGTCGCTATAACTAGCACCGAAGATACTATTCAAGAGGATTTTGTAGGCGTGCACAAGCGGGTTGTGTTTATCGATCTTCTTGAGTCGCATACGTTCTTTAAACTTCTCCATCATGTCCACCCCTAACGGGTTTGCGACAAGCGTGTCGTACCATCCAGCGACTTTGAAAACTTCATTACCGTGCCAGGCCCCGGGAGTGTTTGGAGGCACTTCACTGAATAAGTTGAATGATGCGAAGATATGCGGATAAAGACTTCCCACGTCGAGATACCATACGCCCCACTCTTCGGAAACTCGTGGTTCGATAACACGTCCGCCCTTATCGCGCTTTCCAGAGTAGGCGGCGGCATAGATTTCTTCGCGATGAAGAATCTCGCACGCGTACATATACCCGATGCTTGCGATACTCGACGTGAGCCATCGCCACTTCTTCGCGTTCTTCTCGCCGACGAATTTGGAGAAGGGCAACCAGAAGTTATAGATTTTATCAAACAATAATTTCGTAACCTTAATATCTCCGAGGAGGTATTTTTTAATGTCTTCGGTCTCCTCGGGTGTCCACGCATCCTTCTTGAAGAGCGTATAATCGATGTCGCCTTTGAGCGTTTCAAACTTTAGTATCTCTGCAATAGCGCGCAATGATTTTGATGGGAAATCAAGATTCATCAGGTTTGCTTTCCCTATCTTTTTGAAACCGTTCGCACCGTCATTCCCGAACAGAAACACGTAGGTGTCGATAGATTTTATCCAGCGGTCATAGACGATTTTATTCTTCACATTCTTCAATATCGGAAGATCGAAATCGTCACCGTTGAACGTCACAATGACTTTGTGCTGTCCGATATACTTCTTTATCTTCTCTTCATTTCCTCTGAATTCAACGGCGTCGTAGCGGTCGTAAGCATAGGAATAGAACCCAATCCACTTGATCCTGGCGTCGTTGCGGTACTGTATCGACTCCTTGTCGATATCATAGTCGCTCCAGCATTCGATATCGAGGATGAGCACCTCTTTAAGATTGGTCATTTAGTCCTCCTTCCGCTTCTTTAATTGCTTCGCCGATTGCTTGCGCCCATTGCGGTACAACTGCGTTTCCGAGTCGCTTAATTCGGTCCACCCGATGGGAAACCCCATCAGCCACTCCACAAATGCCGGATTGAGTCGTGATGACGCCAGTGGCGTCTCTTTGTAGTGCCGGACGTTGCCACAGCCCTTCTGCGTGGGTGTCGGCATTATCGCTAACCCCAGATGGGTTCCTCCCTGCGCGTACTTGCTCCGCCCCTTGAAATCCCTCACCACCGGTGTCGGAACCATCAGGACCGCCCGAGAGAGAGAGTGCTTGCTCTCCCCTACTTGCTGACTGCTCGCCAGGTTGTCCGTAAAGCAATCCGCTACCGTTGGGGTAGGCAATGATTGCGATTCGGTCTCGCCGGTGATACGCACCAACGGCGGTAACTTGTAGATTATCGTTTCTATTTGCCATCCAAATCCTTCTCCATCTGTTGAGAGATAATATACCCATCGTCCTCTTTGAACGTCAGAAGTCCTTTTCTGTAGAGGTTGAGCGCTATCTGTTCGAGTTGCTTGTGTATCTGATTGTGCTTTCTCCTTGAAAGAACACACAAGTTCTTTGCGTGGTTGTTCTGTCTGTTCCCGTCGATATGATGTACCACTTCTCCCTTCTGAAGTGTTCGACCATACTTCTGCTCTGCTATCAGTGTGTGCCTCGACACTCGTTTCCCTTTGGAGTTGAAGCAACTCTCGTAAGTCGACTTCTGTCTGAACCTTGAAGAAGTGTCTATGTGCAATTCCTTCATTCGCGCGTGCAATCTTCTCCACCCTACTCCTAAAGTCTTCGCGGCTTTCCTGAGAGATTTCTGTTCTCTCCAAGTTGTCAATAGCAATTCTTTTGAAAGTGTCTCTATCGATATAATTTTTCTCAAAGTTCACACCTCGTTCCGATAATAACAATTCTATCTCTTCGATGGGGGGCACCGACAGCACTTGCAGGGAAACAATGATACTCTGCATCATACCCGATCGCGGCAAGGTCGATGAGTACGGTATCGAGTCCCCGTTGAGTGAGCGCTGCCACGTTTTCAGCGAAGACGATGCGGGGTCGTAGAACGCTAATCGCTCTGAGGTAATGCTTCCAGAGGCCAGAACGACTCCCCGATATGCCAACTCTCTTTCCAGCATTGCTGATGTCTTGGCAGGGGAATCCTCCGGTGAGCACGTCGATTCTCGGTACACTCGCAAAATCGATCTCCGTAATGTCGCCATATATCGTGGCGTCGGGCCAGTACTTCCGAAGGAAGGCTTGCGCGTGTGGGTCGCACTCGACGAACCAGACTGTCTCGAATCCTCCGGCTCTTTCGAGGCCGAGTTCGATGCCGCCAGTGCCGCTGAATAAGCTTCCGACTCTAAGTGTTCCATTCATATCCCTCACCATCAGATGAATTTACTCATATTGTTTTGGTTCTTTTGTGTTGCTGTCCTCGTGTTCGACATCTCGACAAATTTCGGATTTATCTCACATCCAATAAATTTTCTACCGGTTTGTACCGCAGCCACGCCAGTAGTTCCCGAACCCATGAAGGGGTCGAAAACAACACCACCAATCGGGCATGAATTCTCAATAAACCGTCTGATAAGTTCGACAGGTTTCTGATTCGGATGAATGTTTTCTTCACCGCCAATATTCACATCAAACACCTTTTTATAATTTTGCAATTTTCGTGAGCCATCGAAATACACCCCTGGACTACGAAGGAAAATAATATATTCCAACTCTGGACAGTACGAACTGTTCTTTGCAGGAATAGGATTCGTTTTTCTAATACAGAGAATGTCAAAGTGTAGCCCCCCCCTAACAGCCTCCGTAAGATACTTTGGAACCAATGTCTTATTACAGAAGAAATATGCGTTGACCTTGTCGCCCATCATACTAAGCATCGGCGGGATATATTTATCAAAATCGAAGTGGTTCGTTTCAATGTCGATGATGTTTTGATATTTAACTTCACCGCGCCCAATACGATGGATTCCCCCACCCATCGCCTGAAATTCATATGGTGGATCACTAACTATTAAATCTACTTTTCCGTCGAACGATTTGATAAATTCGAGAGCGTCAACGTGGTGTGTTTTATTCGTCTCCATCTCACTCACCGCATTGCTCCTATCTGTCGAAAGAAGCTCGTCTGCCCGTGTAGAATAGCGTCGATATCTCGCATAGGTAGCTTTGTCGTGTCGCGCAGATATGCCTTCATCACGTCACTATTGTAGCCGACAGCTTTGAGCGTCTTGAGAGCATTGGCTACCCGCTCGAGCTTCTGCTCCAGTTCTATCGCCGGATCGCTTTTTTCAAGAATCTTGATATCACCGCGCTCTGCCGATCTACGCAATGTGTTACTCCAACTCTGTGCCTCGTCTCCTTGTGTTTCTATAACGTATCTCATAAGTACTCCTCCAGTGTTGTTGTCGGTTCAGTGTGTTCAATCTCTCGAATAGCGCGCCGCACATCTTTCAGTGTGATAACGTTATTCCTCTTTGCACAGTTCATACCGCATCCGCGCTGAACGGATTCAGCGGCACGAAGCGCCCGATTGCAGTACTTACATGAAGCCATCGAGCCCTCGCGGTTTGGGTTTGTCTGCAATGAATTTGTACTTCGTTGCCTTGTCATATGCCACCCCGAGGGTCTTGCATTCCTTGTCGCTGAATCCTATCTTACGGTTCACCTCTTGGATATCAATGAGGTGTGTGACCGTCTTGTTCTTCTCGTACTCCGCGCTCGACCATCGATAGTACTGCATGGCCTTCTCCTTGAAAAGGTCGTCATACGCGCTCGATTCGGCCTTTGTCCTCTTCGGATACTTGAAAAAGCCACCCTTACAGTTTACGGCAAGGAGGCTTATTACAATCTCCGGGCTTACTTTGAAAAATAAAAAATCAATATTCGAGCACGCCTGTAGGTTTGACTCCTTCCCACTCATCCACCGAAGGAGTGGATAGGCAAACTTAGGGTCGACCTCTGTGAGTCTACCTGCGCAGAGCGATTTCCAACTGTTGAACATGCGCCTCCAAGTCTTCAATCCGTTCGAGCAGATGCTTTTCGATGTGGTTGATCATATCTGTTTGTGTCAGTTTCATTTCAACACCGCCATAGTCTTGAGAAGGAAGTTCTCCACGATGATTTCCTTGCTGATGACGAAGTTAACCTTACTCACTGCGTCGGCCAGATTGTTCACGATCTGTGTGAATACTGGGCCGGGCATCTGCTTCTTCACGATACAGAGGTCGACGATGTACGCGTGATACTCGTCGAGGAATACGTCGTATTCAACGTTCCCGTCAAGTAAAACTTGGCGGGCATCGATGAAGTTTTGTGCCTTTAGGAGACCATGGATAGTCTCTGGAAGCATCGATTCCTTATTCAAGTCCGACGGCTCTATCTGACGTCCGAGCTCATGAAGACGTTGTAATTGATTGATAGCCTTACGAACATCGCCATTACAACGCTTCGCTATCTCACAGAGTTCTACCGGCCCAATACGTACGCCTTCAGCGGCCACGATACGGTCAAGATACTTCGCTATGCTCTCACTGTCTGTCTCGAACTTGAAGACGGTAAATCGACTCTTGAGCGGCTCGATGATTTTGTTCTCATAGTTCGCCGTGGCGATAAACCGGCAGTTACTATGGTACGTCTCCATCATGTTCCTAAGACTCGTCTGCGCGTCCACAGTCAGTGCATCACACTCGTCGAGAAAGACGATTTTGACACCACCATTATGGCTCTTGGTCATTGCGAAGTTTTTGACCTTATCGCGGATCGTCTGAATTCCCCGCTCATCGGAAGCGTTCAATGTCAGTGTCTCTGCACCAGTCTTCGCAATGATTATCTTCGCCGTTGTCGTCTTCCCCGTTCCTGGTTTGCCAATAAAGAGAAAATGAGGAAGGTTGTCGAGGGAATTCTTAATCCCATCGGCAAGTCCCATAACATCTGCGAACTCCTTCGGTCGATACTTTTCGTTCCAGATAGCCATGACGCACCTCAGTCATCGCTCACTTGGAGCGGAGCGGCAACGTATTGCACGCTATATTCTGGCGTTACCATCTTGAACATGACCGGATAATCGGTCTTCATACCGAATTCCACGGTGTTCTCAAGACATGAAAGTACATCGTTGACAGCATCGCCAAGGTGTACGACAGCGTTCGGTAGTGTCGTCGCGATCGTATCTGTTACGGTATCGAACGATTTACCACCCGTTGTGATATAGAGCTTCCCCTCCTCGACACGGAACTGTGTTTTCGTAGAGTCAACGATTTTTTTATTCTTCACGATGCTACGAAAGACGTCTGACGGCATGGTGACCGTGGCCTCCCATGTTCCCTTCGTCGTGGTCGTAAGCGCGTTATCTACGAAATCGGCGTCAGATAAGACATAATCAACCTGCTTCGTCGCATTGAAAATACTCAGCTTGTTCTTGTTGATCTGTATCTCAACGACCCCGGTGAAGAGGTTCAAGAGCTGTGAGAACATCCGCATATCCTTGATATACCATGATTGGTTCTCGCCGTCAACCGCGTTGAGAGTCGCGTACGCCGCCACGGTATTATCGATGCTACGATTGTACGCCCACATGCGGCCGTTCTCGATGTGCACCGCAGCCGTTACTATGGCGTTGTTAAGCGTGGCTTTCGCCAAAAAAGGGGAGAGTCTTGATATGTCGATTTTCATTGTTCACCATCCGTTTATACGAGTTTGACGTCGTAGAGGCGCTGTTCCTTCTTCGCGAGTTTTACATCCTCTTGGTATTTCACAGCGTCCTCCTGGTTGACGAAGTCCATCAGTTTCATGAGGTTCGGGATTCTTTCGGTTGCATGGCCGCCATTCATGTTCCTCTTGATACTGACCTTCGCGCCCGTGAAGGTTCTATTATGCTCCTTTGCATACTTCACAAGCACTCCGTCCTTACCGAAGAGCTTAAAGTAGAGCTCCCAGTTCGATACTGTGAAGATGCCGTTCACGCAGTGGATGTCGTAGCGTTTGACTTGGCCGTCCTTCTGCTTGACACCGATGTCGAACTCTTGGCCTTCGGTCGTCTTCCCGCGCGTCTTGTCGTTGCGGGCTATCTTTATGACCTCGAGGATCACCGTCTCGCCGACCTCTGGGTTCTTGATGTACGATTCGCCTGAGAAATCATCAAGACTCAAACCCGCGTCGATGTCCTGGGCGTTGTCAAAGTTTATTTGTTCGTCTGCCATATGGTTACCTCCTCAATATCCACCATCTGTGGGTGTGTGTTGAGTGTACTTTTTCTTTAGCATACTAATATATAAATGTTATCTTTTTATAATTTTATAATTCTTCCACCAGTGCTGAACGCAGAGCCCCCCAAGGGCCGCATCAAGCCTACACGGTTCGCCGCACTTAGTGGTCGCGGAGCATTTCATAGATTCAACTCCTTCAAGATGCCATCGCGGTACTTTCTAATGCGTTCGTCTTTCTTACAAATATGGTTGTCCAGATATGCAGTCACCACTTCCTTCACTCGCTGCTTATCGCGACAGTGCTCTTGTACATCGTCAATGCTTATACATGGACCGAACGCGCCACAATTACTGCATCCCGCATCAACTTTGTGTTTCAGACTCGGATATTGTTCTTCGAATGGTGTTGGTATATACGACGCTCCAGTTGGAACTCCTTCTTCGGTGCTGTCAAGTTGTTCGTCAAACGATGTCATAGGTTCAACTCCTTCATTTTTCGGCAAGCAGGACATAACGGCGGGCGTTCGTTATCATATGTTGGAATTTCACACGTGCATAACTCCCGCATTGCCTTTCTCACGCGCGATAATTCGTGCCTACGAATCTCATTCAACAACACCATAGCATCCTCTTTTGTTGTCGCGGTCTGTAGTGCCAGGACTATTTGCAAGTTCACTTCTTCGTTGCTCATCTTTAACTCGTAATCAGTTAGATACGCCATAACATACCTCCCTTATTTAGCACAGTTCCGAAAATGTTTTTTATGCACCGGAAGCATTTTACCAAGGAATATTTCTTTATGATTACTATTTCCCATCGGTTCGCGACACATATGACAGATAACTCTATAGACGAACGGCTTCCTGTTTAGTTTCCACGCTGCGAACTCTAGTGAATGTTTCTCCTCGACAAACTGTTTATAGAGATTAGTTGTCATCCGTCCCACCGTTTGTTCTTCGGGTTGTAATGCGCGCGATACGTCCATTCTGCGTTGAGAGCTCTCGTAAGCTCGTAGAGTTCCACTGTTGTCATAGTTTCGATAGACTTCATGTCGACACCTCCGTTTCAAAACTAATAATGTCACTTGGCTTTGACTGCCGAGGGATTCTGAATTTGACTTTCTTCAGCACATATGTCGGATTCCCAAGTATCGCTATCCGCTTATAGATGCAGTTACTATTTGTGAATCTGTAGATGGTCTTATTGTCCTCCTTCTCTAATCCTTTGCTCGAACAGTACTCGTCGTACGCGTCGATAACTTCATCACGCGTGAGCGTGTCCTGAGTGTCATCAGTCGTGACTATCTCATCGTACCAGAACCGCGCGTATGTATTGCTCTCGCTTTCCCATTTACGTTTGATCGTGTTTGTGTTCTGGTGTATTGTGAATCGTCGATTCTTCAAAAGCCGTTTCAAGCCTTCGAGAGACCAGTTCAAAAGCCCGCTCATCTCTTTATCCGTCGTTATCTTGGTGAATATATCCGTGTCTATTATTTTGTGGTGCGGTTCCGTTTTCTCTTCCGGCAAGACGAATTTATATGGAAAGTTGATCATGATCCACCGATCCCAGAATCCGTCGGTATTGTCATGACTTGCTGGTAAGTCGTTACTCGCGAACACCATCTTGGCGTACGGCTTGAATGATATCTTGCTCTTGAACTTCCTGTCCGCGGTCATCTGGTCGCGGCCAACAATGCTTTTGAAATTCCCGGTGAACTCAAGCGCCTGCTTACTGATGTCCGGACTAAAATTTGCGTATTTGTTATGAAGCTCTATGAGGTTGAATCCGCCGTCCTCTATCGCTATGAGGCTGAGATTTGTGACGTTCTTCTCTCCGAGCATCTTTCCTAGTGTTGCAATAAGCTTCCCCTTGCCATTCCTTCCGCCACCTAAGAACATAACGGCCTTCTCCATGAGCGCATCACGATAGAGAAGATACCCAGCGATTTCTTGTATCGTATCGACTTCCGATTGCGTCTCTACGATGTCGTGGATAAACGACAATATTTTTTCTGGGCGTGCCTGTGGATCGTAGAACACGGGGAGCTTCGTGAAGAAGCGGTAATCGCTATCGAAATTCATGAGTTCGAGCGTGTCGATGTTTAAGATGCCGTTTTGCACCGGTAGGAGGTGTACATCCTCATCGATGAAGAAGCGTTCTTTTTCTACATAGCTATCGACTGTTATCTTATCGATGACCTTCTTCGCGAAATTGATATCGTAAAGCGGTCCTAAGATGCCGCGGATGTACTCGAGGACATATGTTTTTCCTTCTGGGATATAGATGCCTTCCTTGTAGATGTATATCTCGGTCTCTTTATCGTCGCGTATTGTTCTTACGTGGTACATCTTTATGAACTCTTCGGCGAGTATCTCTGCTGCGCGGTACCGTTTTTTCTTGTCCGCGAAATTGATAAGGATGCTAGTGCGGGTATCGTTACTCATCCCCGCCATCTCTGCAAGCCGTTGTTTCGCATCGATGAATTCTATACCGTGAATCCATTGCATGAGGTGGAAAATGTTACCGGCTTTATAGCAGTGGAAACAATACCAGACGTTTTTCGTGAAGCTAAAGCACTTACCACCTTGCGATGTATGACCTAAAGGACACATACACGTGCTTCCTTCTACGGCGTTAATGCCGCTTTGCACGAGAATGTCACGGATGGTGATTTTGCTTTTTATCTGTACGCAGATGTCGTCGAAGTCGAATACTGCGGGTTTGATATCGGTTTTGTCCTCTTTCTCGTAGACGAGGAGATTATCATCGATGTTAAGGAGGATGGATTTGAGGTAAGCATAGGGGAATGTTGCTATCTCCATGTCGTTGACAACGTCATAGGTCGATTGTGTGCTAAGAACGGAGTTTGGACCAACGACCATCTTTCCGGTTGCCTGGATGTCGGCGGCGCGTTCTCCGGCTTTAGTGCTCAGCGAAAAGCTTTTTGGAGCGTCGACGTCTACGTAGAAGTAGAAATGGTTGAGTTTCTTACCCGCTGTCCTGACCGTAAAGGTGTTCCGAAACTGTTCTATCTCGAGAAGTCGATCCTGGATGTGTTTCATGTCACAATCGACGACGACCAAACGGTTGAACCCTGTTGCTACTCCATAGGTGTTATCTCGTATTTCTTCCTGGTAGGGATAATTATGGGTGCTTGTCCAGGCCGATTCTATGGGAAATTTCCCATTCGTCTTTATAAATCGGCAAGCACTAAGTTGCTTCGGAATTTGTACCATCGGAGCCACCCATTGCGCGCTGCACTTGCTTCACTTTGTCCCGGATCGATTTGTTCACAAAATTCGACATTGATGGGTACTCTAACGGGTCGCCCGCTATGATTTGCTTCATTTGCTCCCAAAGATTTGGGTCGATGTCAATGCTTGTTACTGGCATGGAATTACCTCTTGTTTATTTTTGGTGATTCTTTAATAAGAAACTATATAAACTTTTTCATTTTTGAGCCCAAGACTACAAGCAAAACACGCAAAACGACCAGTTCTATACCCCGCGTAAGAACATAAAAATAATTATATAGGATATAGAAACTGCCTGTTTTGCGTGTTTTGCCTGTATTGGGGTGTTTTAGTTACTTTAGGGTGACAATTACTGTTTTCAATTGGGTGTCAATTTTCGATAGATTTATATAGTCGAAATTACAGAAAAACAGCGTGAAGACGGTTCCGATAAGCGAAGAAGTCCACGCGCTGATGAAGCAACACCTAGCGAAGCTCACAACGCGTCATAAAACGATCCAGGCATTCGTTGATGCCGCGGTGCGTAGAGCGCTTACAAAGCGCTAGGAGGGCACGGTGGAGCGGAATTATCAGAAAGCCGCCGAAGACATCCGGTATTGCCAGAAATGCGGCCGTTCCGAGTTCTCATGCGTTTGTGGCTTCTCAGAGCACACCGAGAAGGTCAATAGGACGCAAACGTGTGACCTCTGTCATCGCCAAGTTAACAGGGTGACCATGACTAGCCGCTTATGCCGCCGTTGCGACCTGGGAGGCTCTAGTGGTCTCTAAGAACGCCATAACGATGACAAAGGAGCAGCACACCGCATTCCGTGAAGAATTGAGGCGGCTGATAGAATCCGGCGAGATATTACGGTATTCGCGCGAACAGCTCTATAAGCAAGTCACAGAGAATTACGGCGTCGCCTCGAGCAGACGCATCGTAGATACGGGGATCGCAGAGATTTATAAATCGATTGACATCGACGAAATCGACGTCACGAAGAAACGACTGTACGTCCTCTTCGAGACGCTCTTCCGGGACACCACAAACCTCCTTGAGAACGCCAAGGACGATTACGAAAAGCGCAAAGCGATAGAGCTCACACTCACCCTTGTCGAAAAGTTCACAGACTTCCTGGAAGCCTTCGGGCTCAAAGAACGCATAGCGACGACGATCAACATTGGCCTCGAAAAACAGCTCGTCATCATTAAAGAAGCCGAGAAGGTGGTGGACGCCATACCCATCGAGGAGAAGATTGATGGAGCAACATAAAGTCGTCTTGAGCGCGAAACAGCGCGAAGCGTGGAACGCCCTCGTCGACGGAGAATCTAACGAAATCCTCTATGGTGGCGGAGCCGGTGGTGGGAAAGGGCAACCACTCGACGCGCTCGTCAATACCCCCTTTGGGTATCGACGAATGGGAGACCTGAGAATTGGTAGTAAGGTGTCGAACCCCACTGGCGAAGTTTCCGAAGTGATAGCGATACACCCGCTCGGGAACCGGCAACTATTCGAAGTGGCCTTTCTCGACAAAACGTCGACCGAGGTGACGGGAGATCATTTGTGGCTGGTTTGGGAATCTCATAACGGGCGCAAAGTTAAAGGGAAGGAGATGGGCGGTAGAGAATCGGCGAGAATACGCACAACAGAAGAACTCTTGCGACTGCAACCGAGGAGATTTAGAATACCGATCAGCGCGGCAATTCCGTATAACGATGTTGCGAGATACTCGCGCAGGCCAATACCGCCCTACCTGCTTGGAGTGGTCCTCGGTGACGGGTGGTTGACGGAAAATGTTATCGGGTTCTGCTCGGCGGATAAGGAGATCGTGGAGAAAACGCGGCAACTTGCCGAATTCAACCCGCCAAGTCGGCAGGGCAATGTCACCATCAACAATTTAAAAGGCGGGCGTTCGAGCAAACTCTACGGGCATTTTGAAAAGTTCGGGCTCATCGGAAAAAAATCACACGAGAAATTCATTCCGAAACCCTATCTGCTCGGCACAATTGAGGAGCGCTGGGAATTGCTGCGCGGCCTTATGGATACCGATGGATGGGCCGACATCGATGGAGACACACATTTCTGCACAACAAGCCCGCTTCTGCGCGACGATGTTGCGGAACTTGCGCGCTCACTCGGAGCATATGTGACGCAACACTCGAAGTTTCCAAAGTTCATGCATGATGGTCGAGTGAAGTGCGGAAAAGACGCCTGGGTGCTGAGAATAAAATTCAGGAACTCGTCACTCGCTTTCTCCTTGAAGAGGAAGATGGAACGCTGCAAGCTAATCGAACCACAAAGCATGGGGAAAGAGATCGCATCCATACGGCCCACAAGAATGGTCGAAGCACAATGCATCACGGTGTCGCATCCAAACGGGCTTTATCTCACGAACGATGTCATCGTGACTCACAACAGTTTCATAGGCTGCCTATGGCTTATCGTGATGTGCCAGCAATACCCGAAGACGCGCTGGCTTATGGGGCGTGCGGTCTTGAAGGCTCTCAAAGAGTCAACGCTCAAAACGTTCATCGACCTCATCGCGGCTCTCGGATGGGGCGACATCGTGAACATCAATCAGGTCGATGGTAACATCCGATGGGACAACGGTTCTGAGATAATCTTGAAAGACCTCTTCGCGTATCCGAGCGATCCAAACTTTGACAGCTTGGGTTCGACGGAATACACGGGCGCGTTTATCGACGAGGCGTCGCAGATATCGTTGAAAGCGAAGAACATCATCATGTCGAGGATTCGTTACCGGCTCGATGAGTACGGCCTTATACCGAAGCTTCTCATCTGTAGCAACCCGGCGAAGAACTGGATGTACTCGGATTTCTACAAGCCCGCTGTTGAGCGAAGGCTTCCGAAGGATAAGAAATTCATCCAGAGTCTCGTCGGCGATAACCCATACATCAGCCCGCATTATATCGAATCGCTCAAGAAGCTTGATAAGCTCACGAAGGAACGTCTGCTCTTTGGTAATTGGGAATACGATGATGACCTCGGAAAGCTTTTCAAGTACGAGAGCATCATGAACATTTTTACGAATTCCTTCGTGCGACCAGGCGAGAAGTATATTACATGTGACGCCGCGCGCTTGGGGTCAGATATCTGCACCATCTATCTCTGGGACGGTCTGCGAGTTACTGAAGTACACACATACAAACTGAGTCTCGGCTCAACAATTCGTCGAACAATCACAGAACTCGCAGAGAAGGGCAACGTTCCACGAAGCCATATCTGTATCGACGAGGATGGTGTGGGCGGTTTTCTCGTCGATGAATTCCCAGGCTGTCGCGGGTTCGTGAACAACTCCTCACCACTTGGTAAAGAGAACTATGCGAACCTAAAATCGCAGTGCTATTTCAAACTCGCCGAGTACGTTGAGAAGAACATGATATACTTCGCCGTCGATGACATCGATGTCACGACGAAGCTTATCGAGGACCTTGAGCAGATAACACAGAAGAACCTCGACAAGGATGAGAAACTAGCGATTGTGAGCAAGGACGTCATCAAGGCGCGTACAGGAAGATCGACGGATTATTCCGACGCCTTGATGATGCGGATGATTTTCGAGGTCGGGGTGCAGGAATCGTATTCGACGGCAAAGCCTTTGACAACCCGATTTTAAAAAGGATAGATATATAAAACCCAAATTGCAGAAAATAGTTTTATAAACCTAACGGTGTCTATGTTCCGAGTAACCGGGCAAATACTGCGAAGGAATGGCACTGTCCTCTGTGAGAATAAACGATACAAACTCATCGAATGGAACGAAACATCATCGCGGGGTCGAACATTCACGTACCTCGTCGTCATGCAAGGATTGAAATATACGCGGCCGGTGCGACTGGAGCAGTATGAAGTCGCGTACTGGCGCTTACAGATTCAACAGGAGAATAGCGTGGAGGTACAAGTATGGTAGACATCACAACCGAAAGAACACATCGAATCGATGGCACTGATTATATCGCCATCAAGCGCAGCACGTGGGTGAACGGGGTGGGAAAGCGGGTCACGCAGATAGTCGAAGAGCACGACTTGACACGTGATGAGATCGAAAACGTCATCAACGTTGAGGCCGACGCCGAACTCAAAAACGTCAACGCCGAGATAGAGAAGCTCACCCAAGAGATAGCCGAGGTGCGCGCAGAGCATCAGGAAGTGTTCGATAGCGAAGAATATCAGAAATTCAAAGAGATGCTCAAAGAAGAGAAGTATCGGAAGTTTTTCCAGCATCTTAACACGGAGCGCGAAGTCGTCGGCTTCGAAGGAAGGCTGAAAGAGATGCAGAAAACCGTGCAGGATATCGAAAACTGGCGCGCCCAGATGATAGCACTGCACGAAGAACTCGACGATTCCTGAGTTTTCTTTCTTTAGTTACATTTATAAAAATAAAAACTAATTCGTGACACATGGCGCGTGGTAGTCTTTTTAAAAAGTTCTTTGCTGATAAACCAGACCCGGTACAGAAAGAGTCAGAACTCTCAACCGTGAAGAATCTCATGCGCCCGACAGATAACGATTACCTCTTCGCACTCAATCGTTCGCAAGTCTGGGGGTTCAATGACACCGTTATCGGCATGAATGAGCTTTATCAGATGCGCGTCTATTCCGACGTTCTCCAGAATATCCTCAATACGCTCCGTAACGAAATCTTCCGGCGCGGTATCGGATATCGGAATATTACAACATACGATAATGTTTTCCAAGAGGAGAAGATCAAGCGGTTCTTGCGCGCGGCGAACCTGAATAAGCAGACGCTCAAAGAGGTATTCCAAGAGCTCGAGGACGATATGAACATCGTCGATGACATGTATATCATGGCGCGAAAGAATTATCTGGTCAATGGCAATAACGAAATCATCGGCGGTGAGGTCATAGAGTTCTTACGCATTCATCCGGCATCCGTTGAAATGCTCTTCGATGATACGAGTCGATTAGGGCATGATAAGGATGGAAAGCCGATCTACTTCGATGTCGAGGATAGGACGCAAACCACGAATAGGCTGGTGAATAAGAACGGCCTCAAGAATCTCCGCGCGTGCTACAAGGTGAAGAGCGCGAAAGATGGTTCGTACCAATACTACGACACGAGTGAGATTCTCCACGTTTCGAAGTACCACCCATCGAAGACATACGGATTCTCGGTTCTCTACTCATTGAACAACAAGGTCATGACCCTGATGAATATGGATTATTACATCCGGCAGTACTACTCAGGGAACAAAGTCCCGAAAGGCATACTCACCGTGAACACAACGAACGCCACAGGGTTCCGCGCGTTCTGGGACGAGTTCATGGAAAAAGTGCGTCTCAACCCTCACAGCGTCAACCCGCTTATCCATCAGAGCAGTGATGGGAAGGACCCGATAAAATGGATCGACTTCATGCGGAATTTGCAGGAGATGCAATACACTGAGGTCCGTAATGAGATGGTCACGAAGATCGGCGCGGTGTTCAACGTCTCCCCGATATTCCAGAACGACACATCAACCGGTGGCGGTCTGAATAACGAAGGATTGCAAATCACCGTGACCGATCGCGGCGTGGAGGTCGGCCAGGCCATCTACAATGAAAAAGTCCTCCCGTGGATACAGGAACAGCTTGGCATCACCGACTTCGAACTCTTCCTCGAGCCGAGCAAAGAGATAGACGAGGTCTATGAAAAAGAACTGCGTCTCAAAGAGATAGCAATCGCTCGAGCGACCGCAGAATTAGGCATTACAGTATCGATGAACGAGACCGGAGAGTTCTCGTATAAACCCGGTCGAGTCACCATTCAGAGTTCCCAGCCTTCTATATACCCCCCCGCTGTCATGGAAACCGACACCTCACCTCTATCACAAAAGGCTGGGAACACTTCTTTTGTTAAAAAAAAAAATAATTTTCAAGAAGTCCTTGACCCAAAGCAAGAAAAAGAGATAGAGAGTGCGCTTCTTAACGAACTCAAGAAGCTTCTGAAGCAGTTTGAGACGAAGACACGCCCGACGAAAGAGGAACTCGACCGCAAAATAGCGGAGACTGTCAAGAACTTCGATAGTGTCGTGAAGACGAAGAGCAGCGCGAAACTCAAAGCGATTTACATAAAGGCCGCGCAGGATTTGGGCCGTGAGATAGGCCAGAAGTTCACACTCGCCGAGCAGGATAAGAACATCATCGAAGCGTTGAAACGCGAACCGGTGTACCAGGAGGCGTTCAGGAATATCAGCGTCTCACTAAGCGATAAGCTCAAACAGGCAGTTGTCGACGCATACAGCACGCCTGAAGGTTTCAAGATCGACACTATCGTCGCGAACATGAAGGAGAATACCGACGCGATAGAAAGCGATTTGCGACGCATTGCGCGCACTGAGACGACGAAGATCAGCACCGCCGCGCGAAAAGTGCAATATGATAAGACCGGGAAGGCGTACAAGTACTATCACATCGGCCCCGACGATAACCGCACCACTTTAGCCTCTAAGGAGGTTAAAACGCTCACGAAGAACGGCGTCTCATGGGATGAATACGTCGATATCATTCAGAAAGTCGCGGGGAAGTACAACCCTAAATGGATCGTGAATCGCGCCGCGCCAATCACACACCCGAATACTCGCCATGTCTTCATAGCACGCCTGGCGGAGGCATAATGTGACTGTCGTGCCGAAGAACGACCAGGACCAACAGAGTTGGGATATCGCGAGTTCCGCTCGTCGTGTAATTCTTGTTGACACTTCTGGCTATGACACTCTAATCGATGAGGGAGCGACGTACACATACATCGGTAAGGCGCTGCCAGGGACATTGAGCAGCGCCGCAACGTGGCGAGTATTTCGCATAACGAACGCTACTGGGGTCTTACGACACGCTGATGGTGTTTCTTCATTTACGAAGGTCTTCGATGACCGGACGGGGTACACGTATGGTTAACTACGTACAAATTGATAATGACACGTGGGTGCGGTATGACCCGGTAACCGCGTCTAGCACGGTATTGAAGAAATCACTCCTTCTCGAGATGAAGGCGCGCCACGAAGAGACCTTGGCGGGTGAATCACTATCAGACGTTGCACTCCTCGTATGGGCGAAGATGAACTATCCGACTCCAGAGATTGCTCGTGAGATACAAGGCGCGAAGATGAGCATCGCTCAAATCGACGCCGATTTGGAGGGTATGAATGGCAGTTAGAGTTGCTACCCTTGGTGGGAATTTCAGCGCAGCGACGACCTGGCAAACCGTGAGTGCTGCTTCTCCGTGGGGAACTTCAACTGTGTCGCTCACTACGACGCGATTGACAAGCGCTGTATTCACCGCCCCGAATACGACGAGTAATTGCCTCGGTGCTGTGACGTGGTGTGCAGGGATGACGCAGTATAGAACTTCGACATACTTTGCCACACTGCAAGAGTACAACGGCTCCGCGTGGGTTGATGTTGCCACCGCATCGGTTCCTGAATCGACGATGGATTATACGACGGAAGGCGTTGGCATGTCGACGTTTTTGTACTTTCAGCTTCCGACGCCGTACACATATACGACGACGACTGCCGGTTATTACCGTTGGCAGTTTTATCGTGATGCGACCGCGGGAGGAAACCCGACGTTCCGACGCGACGCTTCTTCTTCAATTGTTTCGTACTACACAATTGACGACCGAACGGGAACTCCGGCCGCATCGGATAATCTACTTATTGTGAGTGACCCGAGTAATCCTGTCGTCGTCACGCTAGACGGCGACGC
>Ga0209518_1000885_pt1 | contig 36674 bp, 62 predicted proteins | sample RifGroB1_FD_183993 | JGI IMG/M metagenome (GOLD analysis project Ga0209518, IMG submission 183993) | Groundwater microbial communities from Rifle, Colorado, USA - Groundwater B1 (SPAdes) (version 2) | ecosystem: Environmental > Aquatic > Deep subsurface > Groundwater | place: Rifle, Colorado...
TCAACAGTTTTAGATATTATAGAGGGGGTATCATTAGCGTCTAAAACTGTTGAAAAAGGCGGAACTCAATTAGAAGTGGAAAAAGATATATTGCGTGCTCCGTTGCGGACAGTCGGAGGTGTAGCGAGAGCGGCTTTTGTTCCTATTTTTGAAGCGCCAGGTATAAAACAAGTAACCGAAAAAATAGCTGAAACAATAATTGATATTCCTGGCGTAAAAAAAATGATAACTAAAGCCACTGATTTAGCTATTAAACACCCAGAAATAGCTAGGGATTTGCGTGATGTTGTAGATATAGCAACTCTTGGTGTTGGAGGAACTTTTGAAAAACCTATTTTAAGAGAAGTAGGAGCAATTGGAAAAGATATTACAACTGGCACAAAAGCTATTTTGACCCCTTCGGAAAAATCAATACAAAATAAAGTATTATCTCTTTTCCAAAAAAGTATCAAACCAACAGCAAAGAAAACTACTAAACAAGGAGAGATTTATAATACTGATGTGCTTAATGCTTTGCGAACAATAAAGAAAAACGCAGACCAATTAAACATAGAAGATTTAAGTGGAGAAATTGTCAGTAGAACTCCTCAAACAATAAATGAATTAGCACAAGGATTAGAACAAACAAAAAAAATAGTATTTAATCAATATGATGACCTTGCAAAAAGAGCGGGAACTGCTGGCGCTGTTGTAGACGCAAAACCTATTGCTGATGAACTTGCAAAAGTTGCACAAAATAAAGCATTACAACTTGCTAATCCAGAAGTGATTAAATATGCGGAAAATTGGGAAAAAAGATTGCGAGATTTTGATGTTTTAGATACAGAAACAACACAGGAAGTTATTAAGTTAATGAATAATAACTTACAAGCATTTTATAAAAATCCAACCTATGATGTCGCCACAAAAGTATCAATAGACGCTGGTATTGCTAATAATTTTAGAAAATCGCTTGATAATGTAATAGAGAATGCGACAGGAGAACAATATCAAGTTTTAAAAAATCAATACAAAGCATTGAAAGCGATAGAAAATGATGTTACTCGTGCGTCTATGAGAGATGCAAGGAAAAATGTAAAAGGACTTTTAGATTATACCGATATATTTACAAGTGGGCAGATGATAGGTGGTATTTTATCTTTAAACCCAACAATGTTTACAAAGGGAGCTATTGAAAGAGGGTTTAAAGAATATATTAAATTTTTAAATGACCCAAATCGGGCTATTGATAATATATTCAAGAAATTAAATATAGACACCACAAAAACATTTGAACCTATTTCGGCTACTGGGAAATTTATAAAAAGTCCCAAAGTAGGATTAGGGATTGAAGATGTATCTAAAAATCAAGAGTTCCAACGCCTCCAATCAATGAATAAGAGCACACAGAAAACTATAAATAATATACCAAAAAATAACATATCAGAAGATACTATAACACAGTCCATCTCCAAAGCCAAAGCCTCTGGTCAGTCTTTTGATGAGTGGGTGAAGGGGCAGACAGATTACTTTTCTGGTATACGACCAACTAAGAATCAACCAGAAAACTTATTTATTACTAAAAACAAAACACGGGCAGGAGAATTTGGTGTTGTTGAATCACAAAAATTATTACCTAACACAAAAATTGCAAAAATAAACAACGACAGCCCCTTTCCTATTTTTACTAATGGCAAAATACAAGGTGCAACTATTCCTGATGAAATTGCAACAGTTGTGAATAATGTTGCAAAAGAAATATCACAGGAAATTAATAGCATTACTATTCCAATCGCTCGTGTTTTACAAGATAAAAGAGTTATTGACGCTGCAAAACAAGCAGGATTTGATGCCTTTGATTTTAAAACTATGACACCAAAGGGTGATTTTAATGCTATTCAGGTATTTAATAAAAATAAACTTTTAACCCGCTCCCAACTAAAAGCAGAGTGGGATAAGGTGAAAAAATAAGTTTAATTTTATCAAATAAAATGCTATAATAAAACATATGCAACAATACGACGAAGAAAATTTAACGAAACTGCAAAGCCTTCTTGAAAATCGGCTTACCAAAGCGGACTTCATAAAAGGTTTTGAACAAGTCATCAACCTTGTGCTTAAGGTCCAAAAAGACCAAAGCGAGGCGATTTCCCGCTTGGAAGAAACTCATAAGATGATGCTGGAAAAAATGAGGGGCGATAATTCAATGAGTTTGACAGAAATAAAAGGACTGACTTCCAAACACATCGCCGAATATACGCAAAAACATACTGATACAATCTCCCAAAAAATGGCGGAAGTAAAAAACGGCAAAGACGCTGATGAGAAAGTAATTGTCGGAAAAGTTTTGTCGCAAATTAAATTCCCCGATATTGAAAAACCAGAGCAAATTCGTATTAAACTAGAAACCCTAAAAGGCGACCAGAGAATTGACAAAACGGCCATTAGGGGATTGGAAAAAATAGAAGATGAAATAAAAAGAATTGACAATAAACCGACAGGAGGAGGATTTAGAGCCAGCCATTCCACAAAGTTTCATTCTCTAACCGCCGACGGTTCAACTAAAATCTTTGCAGTTCCCAAAAGCGTAACCTCAATCGTCTTGACCTCTGACACGCCCTTTATCCTTTTTGAAAACAGTGGATTTACCATTAACAAAACAAGAACGCAAATAACCCTGACTGCGGACATTGCCCCGAGCAATGGCGCACAACTGCTTTATCAGTATGTTGAGTATTTTAATACATAAATATGAAAAAATATATTTTAACTTGTTTGATAATTCTAGGGATAGCAGGGACGGCTTCCGCCTCTTGGTATAATCCCTTTTCTTGGTTTCAAAAAGAAGTCCAAATTCAAGAAGAAATAAATCTTGGTGCTTTGCCATTTTTTACCCAAACAGGCAGTCTGCTTCCTGGAAGTGATACTGTAAATAATAATATCGGCACAACTTCGCCGTCAAACTTGCGATACAATGGCTTCTTTAAAAATCTTCAAATAGACGGGACTTGCACGGGATGTAGCTCCGGCGCTTCCGCCGACTGGCTCAAAGAAACCAACTACGGCGTCCTCAATCTCACCGCTTCCACCACCATTCCTTACTGGGCAAAAGACGCTTTTTACGCTTCTTCCACTTCCGTGTTTCAAGGTTTGGCCACTTTCGGCAACGCTTCCACTTCTCAAATTTCGGCCACCAATTCTTATCTCGGCACAGTTTTGTCTGGGACTTGGAATGGCACGGCCATCGGAAATTCTTATGTGGATGACGACATCACTTTGACTAACCTGACTCAAATCACCAACCGAGCCATTTCAGACACATCTGGAACGCTAACAGTCGCTAGGGGTGGCACCGGCCAAACTTCTTTCGGCCAAGGATGGCTTAACTCCGACGGAACGACTCTGACTTCTTCCACTTCGCCGACCGTGGCTTACCTCACCGCCACATCCACCGCCACTTCCACTTTTGCCGGTTCTCTTGCTATTACTGAAACTAACGCAACCTCAACTTTCGCCGGAGGTGTGGATATTTCTGACGGTTGTTTTGCCATAGACGGGACTTGTCTTGCTACTGGCGCCGGCACAGTAACTTCTGTGGATATGTCCGTTCCAACTGGACTGACGATAAGTGGAAACCCTATCACCACTTCCGGCACTTTGGCTTTGACTTACACGGCTGGATATGCCGGAGTATTGACCGCTTCCACGACAAATTGGAATGGATTTTATGATACGCCAAGCACAAGAATAACTGACGGCACAGGTTTGACTTGGAGCACCAATACTCTTAACTGCGATACTGCTTCGGGTTCGGTTCAGGGTTGCCTCGCTTCCGCCGACTGGACGACTTTTAATGGCAAACAAGCCGGTGATGCCACACTTACCGCCCTAGCTGGCTTGACCATCTCGGCTGGTTCGCTTATCACCGGAACAGGAGCTGACGCTTTCTCGGTTTTGGCTGGCGGGACTAATGGTTATGTCTTAGCGATGTCGGGTTCGGCTCCGGCTTGGGTGGCGACTACAACCTTGTCCACCATATCTGGAACGCTGGATATATCTTCGCAGTCTAATCTGACCTGCGGAACAAACTGCACTCTTACAGGAGATGATATAAGCGTTGATGACGCATTTATTTTGAACACGGGCGATATTGGAACAGGTGTTTATGACTTCGGCGGAGCGACTTCGGTGGAGATACCAAATGGAGCAAGCCCGACAGTTGATACTACTGGCGAGATAGGGATAGACACCACATCGGGTCAATTCAAGTGGTCTTATAACGGTTCAACTTTGGGTGTAGGTGTTCCTTTTTACACATTAGGATTTTCTTATAGCACTACCAGCTGGACGGGAACTACTACGATTTTTCTTGCTCCCGCAAAAGCGGCTCAAACTTTCGTTGATGTGGCTTGCGAAACAAGCGTAGGAACTCTTGGTTTGTCTTTGTATGATGGGACAAATCGGGCTGATTATATTCCAACCGCCTCAACGACAATAAACACAAATGTATATTCTACAAATAATACATTTACCGCCAATGAGAGTAGACGAGTGGATATAGGAACTCCTGCTTCTTCACCCGTAAAAATTGCCTGTAATTTCAAATATACTTATGACCAAGATTAAAACAATCTGGCGGAAATTCAAACGACTTATAATTGGTTTTTTAATCGGCGGGACGGCTTTGGCGGCGGGATTAAGCGGAATACCGCAAGACTTATATAATAATCTGAATGTCAAAGTTTATACTGTTTGTAATCCGCAAGAAGCGAGGATAACTTCAATCGCTGACAGTCTTAAAACTATCAAAGCCCGAAATCCCGATAATTCTTTGCGAGAAATCACCGCCCAAGAAAGAGCTGGTGTTAAATCTTGTGAAATAGCGAAACGAGGTTTGGAATATGCGGGCGAACATAACAGTCCTCAATATGGCGTAAAAATTGAAATCATCGGCGAAGTAAAAGCCATAGAAGTGAATGGACAACACGGAGTGGAGCTTTTTGCGAAAGCGTGGCGGGGAACTCAACAACTTGGTTTTGGAGCGGACGGCTCGATTGAAATTGAAAGGTTTAGGATATTTAACCCTCCAATTTTAGTTGATGACCCGAATGGAATAATAATAAGAGAAAATATAAGTATTGACGGTGTTTATCATCAAAGAAAATTAAGAGAAGACCCGATTGAAGCGATAAAACAAGTTATTGCCCACAATGCCACATTAGTTGGAAAAGATAATAATAAAATTGTGAGTGGCAAAGTGGGAAATACTACTTCCACTTTTTATCCAGACGCAGACCCCGAAAGCACAAGCGTTGACGGTTCAGTGTTTCAAGATACAGACAATACTGCTTGGGGAACACTACAAGCAGATGTGGGCAGTGGTTCTAATGATACTGGCACAGACCAAAATATGGTGGGTTGGAGAGATGGCACTTCTTCTAATTTCAGCCGGATAATGCGATGGATTGAACTTTTTGACACCTCTGCCATTCCAGATACCGACACAATATCTTCCGCTACTTTGTCAAATTATGGAACATATAAAGAAGACCCGTCCTCCAACACCCCATCAACGAATATCTATTCAGCCGCCCCTGCTTCCAACACATCTCTTGCGGCAGGTGATTATGATAGTTTAGGCACGACTGCTTATGCGACAGCAATCACTTATGCGAGTTATAACGATGCTGGATATAACAACTGGGCGCTTAATGCAACTGGTATTGCCGCAATTTCCAAAACAGGAATTTCTAAATTTGGCGTAAGAAATGTCCAATACGATGTTGAAAACACTGCTCCCGCCCCCACTGGCTCTTTGGCGTGGAATAGACTGAATGTATATACCGCCGACCAAACAGGCACAGCCAACGACCCTAAACTGGTAGTGGTGCATAGTGTGCCCTCTGCTGTTACTGGCGAAGAATATACAAATATTTTTGGGGAATAAAATGAGCGAAAAATGTATCATAATTGAAGAACGGCTTGACAAACACCTTGACCAATACCGAACCAACGGCAAGGAGATATTAAGATTGGCAATCGCCCTAGAAAACTTGAAGAAAGAAATGAACGACCACCATAATTTTTCTGCCGAGAATAAGATAATGAGAGAGAGAAAAGAGCAACAATTCCGAGATGAGTTGAAACCGATTTTTGACAGCTACGCCAAAATCCAGCCGATTATTGAGAATTACAATGCCATAGTAACAGGGAGAAAATTGATTATCGGATTGGCTATTTTTACCGCTTCTATCGGTTCGCTTTATTATTATTTTAGCAAGATTTTTCACAGATGATTTGGCAAAGAATTAAAGATTGGTGGAAAGGCATACCGACATTGGGCGGGCGAAGTTCGCAATGGCCAAAAGTGAGGAAAGCGTTTTTGGCGGAACATCCCTATTGCGAAGTTTGCGGAACAAATAAAAAAATTTCTATCCATCATAAAAAACCGTTTCATCTATTCCCTGAATTGGAAACTTCTTGGAACAACCTTATTTCGCTTTGCGAGAAAAACGGCTGCCATTTGCGGTTTGGCCATCTTTACAGCTTTTTGAGCTATAATCCCGACATAGAAGCCGATGCTTCCGATTGGTATTTAAAAATAAAAACAAGACCTTAAATATATGGAACAAAAAATTAAAAAATACGGACTAAAACACGAACCTATCATCATTGGAAAAGACTATCTTTTGGGCGGATTTTCTAATGTCCCTCAAACAGAAATCCAGTCAAACGGGCAATGGATGGATTTTTTAGTTGAAAAAGAAAATCAATCACGAAACGGGGTAGAACCAATGTCTTGTGTCAGCCACACAATCCTAAATTGTGTTGAAATACTTATACGCAAATTATATAATAAATAATATGAGAAATTCATTAGGACAATTTTTAAAAGGACATAAAACAAATAGACCACCAATGAAATTTATTGATGCTATTTGTCCACAATGCAAAAATAAATTTTCTTTTTATGATAAAAAACATCAAATTTTTTGTTCTCATTTATGTTTTTTAAAAGCACCCAAATCACCAGAAACAAAAAAGAAATTAAGTTTAGCAAAAATTGGAATAATGCCAAAAAACATTAAATTATTTCAAGAAAAAGCAAGACTTTCTAATTTAGGTAAAAAACATACCGAAGAACATAAAAGAAAAATAGGATTAGCAAGTATGGGGAGAAAACTTTCAGAAGAAGCAAAGAAAAAAATAAGTGAAAGCAATAGTGGTGAAAAAAATTATTGGTTTGGAAAAGGTGAAAGACAAGTAGGAGAAAAAAACCATCAATGGAAAGGGGGGCTTTCTAAAAACAAAGAGCATCTTAAAAACAAGCATCAGAAATGGAAAAAAGAAAATAAAGATAAAGTTGAATTTAACGAGAGAAGAAGAAGGGTTGCCAAAAAAAACAATGGCGGTTCGCACACTCTTGAACAATGGCAGGATTTAAAAGAGAAATATGATTATATGTGTTTATGTTGCAAACAAAAAGAGCCGTTTATAAAATTATCCGAAGACCACATAATTCCTTTATCAAAAGGCGGATCGGATAATATAGAAAATATCCAGCCATTGTGCACAATTTGCAATAGTAGAAAACATACTAGGGTTTTTAATTATATTCAAACATATGAATTACAGCGATAGATTTCTTGCTAAAATTTCTGAAACAAAAGATGGAAATACCCCAGCCAAAGTGGCAGAAAGTTTGAGGCATTTTGGTATTGTAGAAGAAAATAAATGGCCGTTTTCTTCCGATATAGACACCTTTGAAAAATTTTATGCCGAAATACCCGCCGATGTTTTAGAGGAAGCAAAAAAGTTTTTAAATGAATACGAATTTCTTCACGAATATGTTCCAACTTCGCCTGAAAGTTTGAAACAAGGGCTTAAATTGTCCCCTATTGGCATCGGTGTTCCAGCGTGGTTTCAAAACGAACAGGGTTTGTATTACCGGCCGGAAGGAATGTCTGATAATCATTTTACCACTCTTATAGGATATGAAGAGGGAAAATACTGGATTGTTTTTGACAGTTATGAAAACAACATTAAACATTTGGATTGGAATATAAATTCAAGTGTAGCAAAGCGTTTTCACATCGCAAAAAAAAACGACACATTTTACCCGCCAAAAGAAAAAGAAACGAATTGGATAATAGACCTGATCAGAGTATTTTGGCTGGCTTTTAAAGAATTATTAAAAAAAATATGGCACTAAAAATAATACTGAAAAACAATTATTAGAATTTTAAAAATATGAACGCAATATATAGAACAGGAAAAAAATATCTAGGAAAGGATATTTCAAAAACTCAAAACGAAAAAGGGTGTGCTGAAGCTGTAAATTTTATTGTAAAAGAAGCTACGGGACAAGAGGCGGGCGGGGGTTTATCTACCATCAAAATGTATGAAGCGTTGTTGGCAAATAAAAATTTTCAGCGTGTAACAGAACCTCAACTTGGAACAATAATTATAAGCCCCACTAATGGACAGATTATCGGACACACGGGAATAATCTCAGATAAAATCTCGGACACTAACTTTCTTATAATGTCAAACAGAAGTTTAGACAGCTTATGGAGCGAGCATTTAACCTTGGCGGAATGGTGGTATAAATACAAGAATTTGCCAACCGCCTTGTTTCGCTTTCAATTTCCCGCCGAAAATGCTACAATAGTTTCAGATATAGAACGGCAGAAAATTAGCATCTTGCAAAAAATAATAGAATTGTATAAGCAAATTATCAGTTTATCAGTTAAAAAATTAGGTTCAAAAAATATGTTTCAAAACTATTCATTGACATACACAGGCGTTATTGTTTTTATAGTCGGTTTTATTTTCAAGTCGGCGGGCGTGCCTTTCGTTGAAGGCGACTTGCAGACGACAATATCGTTTATCACGACCGGTATCGGCGTGGTGGCGACCTTAATCGGACGATACAGAGCTGGCGGAGTTTCTATTTTTGGAAGCAAGAGATAAAAGTCCGGCGGAAATCCGCTCTATGTTCATTCTAACAATTAAATCGTTGCTGGCTTTAGCTTCGGCGGTTGCTTTCCAAGTAATGCCCGCAGAGCCGACAATGACTTATATCGCAGAAGCAAAAACCAATTCATTGGTCTCTTCGGTTTTGGCCGTCGTAGAAATTCCCCACCCCCCCGAAAAATCGCTTCTAGACGAGGTAGAGGGGGAAATGGACGAGGAAGGGGTAATTTTAGACCGCATCGCTTTTTGTGAAAGCGGGGGAAAACATTTTGACGAAAACGGGAAAGTTATAAGAGGCAAACAAAATCCTAGCGACATCGGAAAATACCAAATCAATATGTTCTACCATTACGAAACTGCTTTGAAACTTGGCTATGATATTTTTACCGAAGACGGCAATGAAAAATACGCTCTATGGCTTTATCAAAAAAACGGCACGAGAGATTGGGAGTATTCAAGAGGTTGTTGGGAATTGCAAGAACGGGGCTTGTAATTGATACTTAAGTATGTTAAACTAGGTATGATACCTAGTTATCATTTAACTTTAAGTATATGATTAAGCCAAAGCTACCAAAACTGACTCAGAAACAACAAAACAAGTCCATATTAGCAAGACAAAATTTTTTTGATAAGCAAGTAAAAATGGAGGAATGGAAAAATAGTATGGCAGGACAAAATGAAGTAAAAGTTATTAAAATATTAAACAGCCTTGATTTTATTTTAGGTAGAGATTTTGTGAGACAACATCCTATTGGTGAAAGATTTGTAATTGACATCGCTTTTATAAAAGAAAAGGTGGCAATAGAAGTAGATGGTAAAAGCCACGAAAACAAAAAACAAAAAACATTAGACAAAATGAGAGATAAATTTTTAAGAGATAACGATTGGATACCATTAAGAATTTCTGATAAAGAAATGTTTGGTTATAAAAAACTTTATCATAAATATAGAATTAAAGAAATAATCGGAGAAAGAAGAAGCCAATGGGAGGTCGGCCAAATTGGTGAAAGAGAAATAAAAAATTTTATTAAAGAAGATTATGAGCTTTATACCAATTTATCAATACGCAACAAATAACAATATTTCCATTCAAACCGCTTATCGGTGGATTAGAGAAGGTAAAATAAAAAAAGAAGACATTAAAATTGAAGAAGTTTTAGTTAAAAGAATGAGGATTAAAAATAAAGCAAAAAGTGTTATAATGAAATAGCTTGAATGTTTATGAGCCATTCAGTAAAACAGAACAAAAAGTTTAATCTTACTTTTTGTCGTTTGCAAAACAAAAACGCCGTCCCTGATATTTCAGGCCTAACGGCGTTTTTGTTTTCGCTATTCACAGGTTATGCACTCACTGGATATTGCAATCAAAAATAGGCAGGGTAACATAATTTTATGTCCGGGCTTCAAAAAAATAAATTAAGTCAAGAAGATGTCCAAAACATCATCGCCGAAGTGAAAGCGGGAATACCTAAAATTGCGGTGGCTAGAAAATACGGCGTAGACCATTCCATTATTTATTATTATTTAAAAAAACTAAGACTAAATTTTCCCCCAAAAAAACCAGCCATTGTTTATCTTAATAAAAAAGATTATGCGGAAAAATGGTATCAAAAAAACAAAGAAAGAATACTTAAATATCAAAAAGAATATCGGCACAAAACAAAATTAAGCAAAAAAGCGAAAGGAAAATCTTATAAAGAATTATTGGCGATTGAAAACGAGAAACGGAAAATGAAAGGATTGTATTCTTTCAAAATGCCGACAGCCGGTTTTTACAAATAAAATTATGAAAAAATATCAGATAATACTTGCAGACCCGCCGTGGCGTTTCAAAAATTGGTCAATGAAAGAACTCGCAACAAGAGGAGAAAAGTGGGCGCGAAAAAACGGAAGAAGTCCTTATAATGTAATGAATAATGAGGATATTTATAAACTCCCTATCCAAGAAATTGCTGACAAAAATTGTATTCTTTTTCTCTGGGCAACCTATCCAAAACTTCAAGAGGCATTACAAACAGTAAAGTCATGGGGCTTTCAATACAAAACGGTCGCTTTTACTTGGGTGAAACAAAACAAAAAATCAGACGGGTGGCATTTTGGGCTTGGATATTGGACAAGGGGAAATCCCGAAATTTGTTTATTGGCAACCAAAGGGAAACCAAAAAGAAAAAGTTGTTTTGTCCCTAATTTAACAATCAGTCATTTGGGGGAACATTCAGCCAAACCATCAATTATAAGAGAAAAAATTGTAGAATTGATGGGTGATTTACCCCGTATAGAACTCTTTGCCCGACAAAAAACGGATGGTTGGGATGCAATAGGCAATGATATTGACGGACAAGATATTAGAAAAACACTTGAAAAATGATAAAATAAAAACGACCCGAGAAAATCCCGAGCCGTCTTACCCGCCCCAGACAGTCGGCGAACCGAGTAGCCCAGAAACGGAAAACTGATGTTTCAAAACCGACTTATAAATAGTGTTCGGTTGAAACTAAATAAATTTTAACCAATAAATAATTATATGCAAGCAGAAGTTATCCACTTGCAAGTAAAATAAAGAGGTATAAAATAGATAACAAGATGAAGCAATATACGATGAAAAATTTAATAGAATTTTTAGTAAAAAGCGACAACACTTTTTTCCCTTTCATCGGGGAGCTTCAAGTGTTGTCGCTTTTTGTTTGAAATTTTATGAACAAAGAAAAAAAGAAATGCACTAAATGTAAAATTAAAAAAATAAAATCAGAATTTTTTAAAAATAAGGCGATGAAAGATGGTTTAAATTGTTGGTGTAAAAAATGTCATATAAAACAACAAAAAATATGGAAGAAAGAAAACAAAGATAAGATAAAAGAATATTGTAAAAAATACAAAGAACATATAAAAAAATATGGTAAAAAATATTATCAAAAAAATAAAAAAGGTTGGAGAATATATAGAAAAAATAACATTGGAAGAATTAGAAAAAATGAAAGAGAACGAATAAGAAAAAACCCAAAATATCGTTTGGATAAAAATACAGCAACCGCAATTTGGTTTGCCTTAAAAGGCAAAAAAGTAGGTAAAAGATGGGAAACATTAGTTGACTACACCTTGCAAGATTTATATCAGCACCTTGAAAATCAATTTGACGATAAAATGACTTGGCAGAACTATGGCTCTTACTGGCATTTAGACCACATCGTTCCAAAATCTTGGTTTCCTTATCAAACAGCGGAAGAACAATCATTTAAAGATTGCTGGGCATTGGCGAATTTACAGCCATTGGAAGCAATTTCTAATTTAACAAAACATAATAGTTATATTTTATAAAAAATGAATTATCCTAATTGCCTTAATCAAAGATTTGGACATAATTATGTTAGTGGAATATGTTTAAATTGTAGAGGTTTTCAAAATCAGGTTAAAAAAATAAAAATTGAAATTCCGCAAAAGAAAAATAAAAGCGGTTCGGCGAGGGCGTTTCTTGTTTCACAATTCTTGGAAGAAATAAACAAAAGCAGAGGCAGTTATCCGCCATTAACACCAGCCAGACTTGCTTCATTGCTTGCCCCGCTAAAAACTATGGAAGATTTAAGATGGTTTTATGACGCTTGCTGGCAAGAAGACAAGATAACAAGGAAAAAGTTTTTTAATCCAAAATACTTCTGGTTTTCTTTAAAAAAATAGTTATCCACATATCCACATTGACATTGAAAAGGAATAGGTATAAGATATAGGTATATGAAGATTCCACAATCATCACAATTATATTGTGCAACAAAAAAGGCATTTAATAAGTTAAATTTCTTTTTGGTTGTGGAAAACCATATAAAAACCGTTTCTCTTAATTGAGGGGCGGTTTTTTGTTTTTACAATTTCATAAACGACTTTTAATGGGTTGTAGGGAGAAGTGAATGGAGGAGTAAATATCAAAATCTTTACTTGCAGGCTCTTTTTAGATTAGTTGTCGCTGACCGTGAATTTAATTCAAACGGAAGAACGAAACTGTTAAAATCTTTTTTCTCGCCGATATTCTTATAAAATTAGTGCCTCTGGTGGCTATAAGATAACAAGGCTTCAAGAGGAACCGCATTATCATTCAATTATGAAACAAATAAACCACCGACAATTCAAAACAATTCTGCTTAATATAATTTCCACTTATAGGTTATTATAAAAAGAGGATTGATTATTAAATTTAACGAAATATGAAAATACTAAATTTATATTGCGGAATAGGAGGGAATAGAAAATTTTGGACCCCTAAGGGCGAAAATCACGAAATTACAGCAGTTGAAAATAATCCCAAAATCGCAAAAATATACCAAGACTTTTTTCCGAAAGACAAGGTGATTGTCGCCGATGCTCATCAATATCTTTTGGAACATTACAAAGAGTTTGATTTTATATGGAGCAGTCCTCCTTGTCCGAGCCATAGTAGAATTAGAAAGTATTCGGCAGTCGGTAGAGGGCAAAATAAGGCGATATTTCCAGATATGAAACTCTACGAGGAAATTCTATTTTTACAACACTATTTTAAGGGAAAATATGTTGTGGAGAATGTGATACCTTACTATGAGCCACTAATTAAACCACAGAAGATTGGCAGACATTGTTTTTGGAGCAATATACAAATACCAGAATTTAGTGGAGAAAACAAAAAACAGCATTGGGATAAGCAAAAAGACTTACAAGAAGCAAAAGGAATGGATATAAGTAAATACAATGTTGGAATACGGAAGGACAAATTATTAAGAAATTGCGTCAATCCTGAAATAGGCAAACATATTTTAGAAAGTTTATTTAAAATATGAACTGCGATATAAAAACCTGTAAGGCCGAGTGCTGTGGCGCCGCCCCTTTGGCTCAAAGTTTTAAAAAATTTCCTTTTGCCAGAAAATGCGAAGTAAAAGATTTTGACGATTTTTTTATAGCAACGGATGATAACTTGACTTGCGGTTTCTTGGACGAAAATTATAAATGCTCAATTTACGAAAACCGCCCGAACTTATGTCGGAAGTTTGGGAACGGAAAACATAAATTGCTAACTTGCGAATTTTTAAAATGACAAACGAAACACCATACGAGGATTTAAAATCATTACTTTTCGGCGAAATGCTTGGTATGGGTATTCATAGAAAGGTTGGAGTGTATAAGCTGGACGAGAATCTAGTTATTAAATGTGCCATTGATACACCAAACATAAACATACTTGAAGAGGAAATCTGGCGAATGGTGAAAGATACGAATATCGCAAAATGGTTTGCCCCCTGCGTGGCGATAAGTGATTGTGGAATGTTCCTTTTGCAAAAGAAAGTAGAGAAAATACCAAAAGACCATTATCCCAAATTTGTGCCAGCTTTTTTTGGGGATTTGAAATATGGAAACTTCGGAATGTTGAATGGTCAATTTGTTTGTTGCGATTATGCCGGATTTATCGCAACAAGTATGGTTCATAAATGGTCGGGCAAACTTAAAAAAGCAGACTGGTGGTAATAATTTGACAATTAAAAATCAATAGGCTAGACTTCTAATTATGAATAAATACTCTCTTATGGGCAAAGCCCGCTTCAAAAACAAAAAAGAAATAAAAGCTCATATAGCATTTCTTAATGACCGCCGATTAAAAAAAATGGCGGAAAACAAAAAGATAATTGAGGAATATAAAAAGTTAAAAATTGACAAAAAGATTTAAAAGTCGTCTTATTCCGTTATTCACAGGTGTAGGCTTGACATCTAACACGATAGATATATACTTAAACCAAGATTGAAAAACTGGACTTCTCCCGAAAGCCGGAGCCGAAGAAAATCGCACGATTAAATAGGCAAAGGCAGAGGGAAAGTCTGGTGGCTCAATTAGGGTCGGAAAATTAAAAAATAACATTTAAAAAAATGAAAAACAAAATAATTCTTTCAGTCGTAGGGTTTATCGTTCTTATCACTTTGGTTTTTTCTTTCAGTGTTGTTGGTGTTGGCGAGAGGGGTGTTAGGGTAACTCTTGGTAAAGCAGATGATAGTATTGTTAAAGAGGGATTAACAATCAAAATTCCCTTTATTCAAAAAATTAAAAAACTAGATGTTAAAACGACTAAAATTGAACAGAAAGCAATATCTTACTCCAAAGACATTCAAACTGTGGATGTCGGCGTGGCTCTTAATTTGCACCTTAATCCTGAAGCAATTGTAAAACTTTATAAAGAAATAGGAATTGATTATAATTCAAGAATAATTTTACCAGCCATTCAAGAAAGCGTTAAGGCAATTATCGCTAAATATACAGCTCAAGAATTGGTAGAAAAAAGAGAAGAGGTCAAAGCAGGAATAAGAACAGAATTATTGCAAAGATTAAATGAAAGATATTTGATTGTTGATGATTTTTCCATAACCAATTTTGATTTTTCTCAAGCATATGAGCAGGCGATTGAAGCCAAACAAACCGCTCAACAAAACGCCCTAAAAGCTGAAAATGATTTACGAAGAATTAAAATTGAAGCAGAGCAAAGAATAGCACAAGCCAGAGCAGAAGCCGAAGCTATTAGGATTTCTGCTGAGGCAATAAGAAATCAAGGTGGTGCAGAATATGTAAATTTGAAGGCGGTTGAAAAGTGGAACGGTGTTCTACCAACCCAAATGATACCTAATGCGACGGTTCCGTTTATAAATTTAAACAAATAATTTTATGAAAAAATATAAAGGATTTATTTCAAAAGAAGCATATTTGCAATATCTTCTTCAAGAAAGAAAAGTATTGAGCGAAAACGGCAACACAATGGCTATTCTTGAAATAAATGAGGAAATTGCGAATGTGGCAGATAAAATAAAGGTTGATTATTATTCTCTTGCTTAAAATATATGAGAAAAACAATAAAAGAATTAGAGAATGCATTAGAACACGCTCAAAAAAGTAGGGATGATTATTACCATAATTGGCAAGAATTAGAAAAAAAACAACAAAAAGAAGAAATGGAAAAAATGTATAAAATAAGCGAAGATATAAAACAAATAACAATTCTTGCTGATAATTTGCGGGAAATTATACGATGGCAGATAAATCCCGAAACGGCTAAATATCCATTTCAGACTTTACCAAGCAAGGATAGCGCGAAAAGATTTAATTGACAAATAATTTTATGAACCCCTATCTAAAAAGTTTTTACGCCGAACGCCGAAACAAAAGAATAAAATTCGCCTTAATCAGTCTTGGTGCGATTATCGGAATGTATGCGATTTGGTCGGTTGCAAAAATGGATTATTGTGAAATTTGGTATAGTGTTCCTTGTTTTTAATGGATAAAAAATAAAAAAATGAATGCAAACAAAAAAGACCAACAATTCATAGACTGGTTATGCGGTAAAAAAGTCCAATTTCCTTTTTTCAGAAATCCGCATTATGTGAAACCGCCGATAGGATTTTCGGAAGAACGAGAAACCGACAAGGAAATCCGAGACCGAGAAATTGAAGCAGATTGCATCCGAGACGCAATGGAAGACAGCAAGTAGATTATAAGGTCATCATTTCTCCGGAGTTACGCTGATGAGCTTGGCTCCGGAGAAATAAAAAAATATATGGAAAAAAACTTAAAAAATAAAGCAATTCTGATAAAGGGCAAAGAGTATGTCCAAGTATCGCACCGCATTGTTTATTTTAACGAAAATTATAAAGAGGGTTGCATTGGCACAGAACTTGTAACATCGCCCGAAAGCGACCACATCATTATTAAAGCGACAGTTTATCCCGAAGGATTGGCCGGCAGAAAATTTACAGGATACTCGCAAGCGACAATCGGAGACGGAATGGTCAATAAGACTTCGGCGCTGGAAAATGCCGAAACTTCCGCCGTTGGCAGGGCGTTGGCTCTTATGGGTATTGGTGTGATAGACAGCGTGGCCAGTGTGGACGAAATCAACAAAGCTACCGGCTCAAAAGGAAAAGAAAAATCCGGTTCGTTCTGTTCGGCTTGCGGTTCGGAAGGAATAATCTCGGCTAAAACAGGCAAGCCATATTGCCCCAATTTCCTCCGCCATAAAAATGATAATGTAAAATATACTTTGACCACCAAAGAAGAGGACGAAAAAACGATAGAATACGACAAACAAAATGCGGAAGATTTTAAAAACGACAAGCCGCCTTTTTAAAATGTTTGGAAGAATAAAAATACGAAAAGCTGATATTTACTTCTCTCGTTTCCTCCGGCTGAAATTCAAGAGATGCGAAAAATGCGGAAGACGAGGCGAGGGTAAAGACGAAATTGACAAATTGCAATGCTCCCACTTCTGGGGACGAAAGAACGAAAGTGTGAGATATTGCGAAAAAAATTGCGATTGTCTCTGCTTCACTTGCCACCAGAACTTTGAGTCAAATCCCGCCGAATATACCGAGTGGAAACTTAAAAAACTAGGAAAAAAAGAATACGACAAACTGAAACTCTCCGCCCATCTATATTGCAAAAGGGACGATAAAATCAACGAAATTTATTGGAAAGAGAAATTAAAGAAAATAAATGGAACGACTCTATAAAATCAGCGTGGACGCCGACATATCCATCCGAGCCGAAAATAAAAAAGAAGCTTTAAAAAAAGCGGAGGAAGCGATGAAATTTTTGGAAGTCCATAGTTTCAAAGTCCAGCCAGAAAAACGGACATTGCCACAAAATCGGAGTTTGCATTTGCTTTTTACTCAGATCGCCAAAGAATGTTTAGACAAAGGAATTGAGATGAGGCAACTGGTAAAAGAAAATGTGCCGATTGAGGTAACGCCGGAGAACATAAAGTGGCTGTGGAAGTTACTGCAAAACGCACTATTCAAAACAAAATCCACGACAGAGTTAAAAAAGACAGGACAAATAGAGGTGGTATATGACAACTTCGCAAAGATAGTCAGTGAGAGAACGCAGGGGGAGATAATTTTACCGCCATTCCCTTCATTGAAAAATCAACCAAAAGAAAAACCTGCCTACGATTATCCCGCTAGCATAGAGCCGACATTTTAAAAATTATTAAATAATATAAATATATGAAAACACTAATAAGAATATCAACAATATCCACAATAATAATATCAACAATATCCACTTTATTATTGATAGGTTGGGTTAAAAATATAGTTAAATTTGTCCAATTAGATTTCAAGTCTCCTTACAAAGCGGAGGTGATAAGAGGTGTAGGTTTAACTTCTTATGGGGCTATTATAGGTTGGATAAACATAAAAGATTAAATTAAATAAAAACATATGAAAAACACAAAAATACCAAAGAGATTTTTTGAGAACGAACGACTGGAAATCGGGAGAATACTTATAGAAGAACTCACCGACTGGAAAACAGCGAAAGCTCCGACAGATGAGGAATTTTATAGATTAGTGGATAGGTTGGCAAAAATTAAAGGAGTATAATTAAGGAGTAGGAAATTAAAAATTATTAGAGTAATTAAAAATATATGAAAAAAAATTATACAATAGATGATAATAAATTTGTTGAAGCAAAGAACCTTATTATGGAAAATGGAGGAAAAATCTATACTGATAATACCTTTGAAATTCGTGGAGTAGAAGGATTTTTTAAATATGACGGTGTTACATTAACTGTTAAAATAACTGACAAACCGTGGCTTGCGAGCTGGGGAATGATTGAGGAAAAAATGGATGAGTTTTTTAAAAAATAAAAACATATGAAAGAAGAAAATAAAAAAAGAAAAGCAAAAAAACTCATAAGGGAATTTAATAAAATTCACTCTGATTATAGCTCTAAAAGACGTGGATTGTGGGCGAGTAATTGGAAACAAACACTAAAGTTTGCGGACTTGAAAAATGGACATTGGTTTTGGAAAGGGTTCGATTTAGCAGTTTTATACAACAAATATGTCAGGAATTAAAAATATGAAAGACAAATGCAAATGGGGCGAAACTAACTTTGCTGAAAGGAGTAGGAAATTAAAAATTAAATATCACATCCCCCCGCTGGTGGATTATCGGTGCCTAAGACCACCAGAGGCATTAAACAGCCTTCATAATCTTGGGCATCATCGAGGGGAAGTGATATAATAGATACAGAATTGCAAGTTCTTTTAAAAAAATAAAATACCGAAAAGAGGTCGTGCAGGTTACTTGTCTGTGATGGCCTCTACTCGGTATTTTATTTCATACTTTTTTAGGAAAGGAGAGAAAAGAATGGAACACAGACCCCCCCGCTTCACAACCGGAATGAAAACTTGTTTAGTCGCAGTCTATGAAGCCGTAAAAGAAAATCTGTATTGGCTTATCCTCGCTTTGGCTATGGCTTTGCTTCTGTGGCTCGCCCCGAAAGTAAACGCAACGCCTCTTGATGATTTTATCACCGATCACAACCTTGTTTTCCCACAAATCGTAAAAGAACAGATGAAAGAACAAGACCTTGTAGCGGCGGCCGGAGTAATGAACACGAAAGAGCAGATATTCACGATTTACTTTTTGCCCCGTCCGGACACTTTTGACATCGTTGAATTTGATGTCCGGGACGCTGTAATGCAAGCTAGATTTTACCTCGTCAAGAAAAAAGTCGTTGTGGAATACACGACCTACAAGAAGTGTTCACAATCGGCGAAAATATGGCCGGGCAATCACCGAGAGAAAGCGTATGTTTTTGTAGAATTGTGGGAGTTATGACAAAAAACCCATAATTCAATCCGGGAATTATTGTTTTTTATAAATAATTACAATTCCCGGGAGAAAGGAGCGCCGAAATTTGAAAGAATTTGATTTATTTGAGTGTTATGATGACAACCTTGTTTTAGAAGTATGCGGAATTTGTTATAGAATACGGATATTTTCTGAAACTTGGATAAGACCGAATGAGAGCGTATTGGCATTTTATATTTCATTAAAGAAACTCCGCACGCTCACCCTTTGCGCCGATTGTTTATGTGATATTTATTGTGAAAATTAACCGACAGAAAGGAGCAGTAAAATGAAGAAAATGGGAAAGATTGTCCGAACTCAATGTTATTGCGGACGCAGATATAATAAGAGTATTGGAGATTGGTATGGAGCCACAAAAGAACAGGCCGAAGCGGACAAAAAATTGGCAGAACAAGGACTTTTAGAAGTCAAAATGGTAAAATGTCCCGATTGTCAGAAAGGCGGTTGCAAATGAAGAAAGACAAACATACCGACTTCCACCACAAAAAACCAAGAAGCAATGGCGGAAAAACGACAGACGACAACCTCGTCCGAGTTTGCAAAAAGAAACACAATAGCTGGCATAATTTATTCAAAAATTATCACCCAGAAATTGTGTGCCAGATAATCAACCGAGTATGGATAGACCCCGATTTTCGTTTTGTCTGCCAAAAAAAAGTAGCCCTCATCCTAAAAAAGTGATTTTAGCACATTAAAAAGGGCAATGAGAGCTAGCCCCGAATAGCTCTCATTTTAACGGGGTGGGTGTGGATGTAGCACGGTTTAATTTTATTTGCTTAAGTTTTATTGAACAGGCAAGGTGCAATTCCTTGAACCCCGACATTATTAGATAAAATTATAAATTATATGAAATATCAAAAGAAAACAATACTCCAATTTGTTCTCGAACCAGAAGATGCTAAAATAATTAGACAAGCTCTTATTTATGTCCGGCATCGTATCAATCAACACCCTAACTGCGGAGCAAGAACAATACCACTAGAAGAAGTAGATAGACTTTTGAATGAATTTGATGGAAACTAGATAATTAAAAATAACAGGATAATTTATAAAAATATATGGAAAACATATCAATCATACAATTATTTAAAATCGGTTTTTTTATCGGTATTGGCTGGTGGATTTCAAAGGTTCTTTTTATAATTGCCATTACAAAATACACAGGCAAGCCGATTGAATTAAGCAAAGGAGAGAATTAAATAAAAAAATAAATATATATGTTATTTCACACACATTTATACCAACCAAGCGAAAAAGATTCTGAAATTTTGTATTGTATGTGCGGAGCAGTGAAAGATATACATAGGCATATTTGGGAAGAAAGCAGAGAAATACTAGAACTTGGTAAGATAAAAGGTTTTATTTTAAAGTGTAAAATATGCGGAGAAATAAAAAATCATTTTGTTTTTGATTAAGTATAAAAATTACGACATCCGAATTCAAAACCTAGAGCTGGCAAAGATTATTAGATAATTAAAAATATATGGAAAAAGATAAAATGGACAGGCAATTAAAAAGAATAGCCTTGGATTTAGAAGATTTAGCTGATGATGTGAATATTGGTTTTAAGATTAAAGAAAAAATCAAAGAAGTTATAAGGGCAATAAATATAATTGATATGTATTCAAATAATGATGATAATTATTAAATAAACAAATTTATGAAAAAAGAAAAAAATAAAGAATTTTGTAATCACAAGTTTGAGCTGGCAAGAATTGAGAGCACTACCCAAAACCAAAGCTCAGCTGGAGCAAATTATTTTTATCAAAAAATAGGGTATGTCGTGTGTTAAATGTGGAGAAATTAAAACGCAGAATTTATAAAAAATGAAAAGCAAAATCTATTGGAAGTTAACGCATTTAAGAGACAAACGATATTGCCCTAAGTTCCTGGTCAGAATTATTGATTGGGTTAGATATGAATATTTATTGGAAGAATTATAAAAAAATGAATGACCTTATATGAAAAAACAAACAATAGAATTGCCAATTAAATGGATTAAGGGGTTAGATGTTTATATTGATAATGTTAAAAAAACAGCTAATATAAAAGATATATATAGTTCGCACAGTTTCGCAGTTACCGCTCTGTTGGGTTATTTGGAAAGTTTAAAAATATATGCAAAAAACCCTTAAACTCCTCCGTGAAAAAATCAAAAAAAACTATGGAGAGAAATGCAAAGATTTTGCCAAAGGTTGTTTCCTTTGCGATATTTATAAAAAATTAGAAGATTTAGAAAAAGTAGTAAAATGAAAAAACTTCTTTGCAAAATAGGACTGCACAAATGGTATCCCGAAGACAGAAACTATAACACCTCCCAAGAAGTAGTTTTTAGAACATTTCTTGTTTGCAGAAGATGTAAAAAAGCAGGAAAAATGACATTTTTAAAAATATTTAAAGTAAAATGAAAAACATAATACGAGAAATAAAATACGCTTACCAGAGAGTGCGTTATGGTTACGATTCACGACTTAAATGGGACTTTGCTGATTATTTTTCGCAGTTTATTCCGCCGTTGAAAGAATTTTGCGAGGAAGAATTGAAAGAGCTAAAAAATTGCGCAGACAATGAAAAAAGGAAAGAAATATACCAAACCACCCTTGATTTAATATATGATTTTGAATTTCCGCCGGACGGAAGTTTTTATAAAGAACACAAAGAAGAAAATAAAATGTGGACATATATAGGCGCCCGCTTGTCGTGGTATTGGAATTGAAAAATGAAATTATCACAAAAACATAGAAAGGCGATAAGTGATGGTAATAAAGGTCGTAAACGCAATAAAATAATTAAATATGAGTTATAAATTTTCAAAAGAAAATAACGAGCTTGTCGTTCGGATACCATTGAGACAGAAAATCAATAATCCGTATGACGAGGATGAAATAGGAGAATGCGATAATCTTATAGGCGTAATAGCAAAGGATGAATTTTCTCTCAGCCAAGCGATAGATATGACATACAAGGGCAAGTCGGCGCAAGAAGGAATGCCGATTATAATGTTTGAAACTCGTGAAGAATTGGAAAAAGTTTGCAAAGATTTCGGGATAGAGGTATGGGAAATGCCAATTTGCGGAGCTTGCGGAAAGGCAATAAGGGGAAGTTTTACGAGTAACAAAAAAAGAAACTTGTGCTTTGAATGCGAGTTGAATAGAATACGGATATTTTCAAAATCTTGGATAAGACCTAACGATGAATTTTAAAAAGTGCAAAAAATGTAAAACAAATAAGCGAGAAAAAAAATCTATGCAATGCGAAATTTGTAATGTTGACAAAGAATTTGAAATTAAAAAACAGCAATTTGAAACTATTGAAGAATGTGTTGATTTGATAGACGAATATCGGGAAGCGAAGTTGAAAGGTAAAATTTAATATGATATAATAAATTCAATGGAAACATCCACCTTTTGCGAAACTTTCGGGAGTAAATATGGAAAAGATTTTACCCTTCATAAGGAAAATTGTAAATGTAAAGACATTGACAATTTAGAAACTCGCGGACTTACAGAAAATTACGAAGCAGAAGCGATTATCAAACAAATTGAAAATTATAAAAAGGAAAAGTTTAGGGAAATGACAGATGAGGAAAGAAAAGAGGCAAAAAATAAACCCTTTAATAAATAAAATGGAACAAGAAGCTAAAAAGTATATTTGCGAAAATTGCAAAAAAGAGGTCGGGCAGATTATTTGGAACGCAGAGGGGATTTGGTGTGTTAAATGTTTTTATAAAAAATGAAATGCTGGTGGTGTCAAAAAAGAAAGCGAATTAAAGGAAAAGATACTTTATTCTGCCGAAAGTGTTTAAATCTTAAAAAACCCCTTAATGGAGCGAACCAAAGAGGATATAGGACAAAATAAAATGGCAAAATTAAAACGATTATTAACTCCCCAGCAAGAATTATTCTTGAGTTTGTATTGCAATCCAAAAAGTGAAACTTTTGGAAATGCTTACGCTTCTGCTGTTAAATCAAAATATAATAAAAAATACGCTGAAAACATAACAGGACAACTACCAGACTGGCTATCAGAAAATCTAGGAGATTTGAAAAGATTGAGAAAAGCGGAAAAAGTGCTTGACGAAACACTTGATATGGACACCAAAAACAGAAAAATAATAAATGAAGAAATTATTGAAACCGAAGAACCTTCGTTGTTAAAAATAAAACAAGATACAGCCAAGTTTGTCGCTTCAGGAATAGGTAAACATAAATATGGAACAAGAACAGATACCGACCTAACCACCGGCGGAAAACCAATCGGACACTTACTGGATAATTTAGAAAAATGAACGAACTCCGCCCAAAAGACAAAGAAAGACTGAAAAGCAAGGAATGGCGACTGGAACATTTTTACAAAATTAAGAATAAACAGAAACAGTTAGTAACTTTCAAAAAAAATAAAGCCCAGCGAGATTTTGAAAAAAACAAGCATTCAAGGAATTTAATTCTAAAATCACGGCAACTTGGTTTTACGACATTAGAAGCTATGGATATGCTGGATGATACCCTATTCACTAGAAATATGGATTGTTTATTCATCGCTCAAGACTTGGACACCGCCAAAGACATTTTTGACAACAAGATTAAATTGGCTTGGGATAACTTCGTGTTGGCTGATCGTTATGCAAGCGATTTGAATTCCGCCAGAAAACTTAAAGTCGGTTTCGGCGATGGAACATCATCATCAATCGCCGTTGATAGCTCCGGCCGAGCTGGCACTTATCATAGACTTCACATTACTGAATTTGCCCGATTATGCCGGATGTTCCCCGACAAAGCCAAAGAGGTATTAGAGGGTTCAATTCCCGCCGTTCCGACAGATGGACGAGTGGACATAGAAAGCACCGCTGACGGTTCGGATGGATTATTTTATGACTTATTCTGGAACGCTTGGGATAGAGGCGAGCCGGAACATAAGACGCAATTCAAAGCCCATTTTTATAATTGGCGATGGGATGAAGAGATTGACGGAACGGAAGTCATAGAAGTTCCGAAAGAATTTAAAGCGTATCAAAAGAAACACAATTTAACCGACAAAGAAATTTCGTATTATTATCTGAAATACCTATCTTTGGGTGAAACTGAAAGAAATTGGAAAACTCTCAAAAAGGAATTTCCAACTACGCCGGAAGAAGCGTTTGAGAGTTCAGGAAACAAACTCTTTGACGCTGAAAAACTTGGTTTGCAAGAAATAAAAGCCCCAATTAAAGAATATAATAATTTCAGGATTTTTGAGGAGTATCAGTTAGGCCACAGATACGCTATGGGTTGCGATGTGGCGGAGGGAATAGGACAAGACAGCTCCACTATCGCCTTATGGGATTTTACACCAGCCAAGCCCAGAATTGTCGCCGAATATGCCAATAATCAAGTGGCGCCGGATATGTTCGCTTATGAGATTAAGAATTTGGGCGAAAAATACGAATTGCCCCTTGTGGCCGTTGAAAGGAATAATCATGGACACACCACGATTTCCAAACTCAAAGAAATTTATCCCGAAAGACACATTTGGAAAGATGAAAAAGATAATTACGGATGGCAGACCAACTTTGTCAGTAAGCTGAGAATGTTGTATGAATTAAGCACGGCGGTGAACGAAGAATTGATTGAGCTTACTTCCGTAAGGATAGTTTCCGAAGCCCGCCGATACGACAAGGAAGATTTGAGAATTATTAAAGGCAATGAAGAAACGAAACATTATGATTTGCTTATTGCGGCGGTCATCGGTTTCCAGATGAAGAACGAAAAAATAATCCGTCCGAAATTGATAATACCCCGAGCGCCCGAAAGAGAACTGCCCAACCCAGCGAGATAGTTGTTTGCTTTTATTTTTTATGATATAATTATAACAATGACTAAAAAAACAAAAGTCAAAAAAGTTAAAGATAAGGAAGATAATGTAAAAATTTCCATCAAGCTCGGCAATATTATTATTCAAGGCGAGGGATTGACTGCTTTGGAAGCATTGCAGAGCATCCCCATTCCCAATAAAATAACAACCAAAGGAATTTTAACGATTTCACAAGGGAAAAAGAAAAAAGAATTGCTTTACACCATTCCTAAATTAAAGAGATTGTTTTATCCGAAAGCACAACCTATTATTATTAAGTGGTTAGCGATGTTAATGAAATAAAATGTTAGGCGAACTAGCCATCACAAGAGAAAAAAAAGAAGATGGATTTACAATTCTTTTCATTGACACAAACAAAGCCAAATGGCAAGGTAGAAATTGGAAAACATTAAATGAATTTGGAAAAAGGAAATTTGAAAATTATTTGATATTATCAAGGGCAAAAGAAAGATTAAAAATTATTTATAAATGAAACCGCAATGAAACCGCCATTTATGAATGAAACAATTAACCAATTACAACGACATCTTCGGGTATATCACGGTTCAAGAAGCCGCTTATAACCTACCTATCAGGATGAATGATTCGTGGGACTGGTCAATGAAAGACCACATAACCACAACGGAACTTTATAATAATTCCCAACTTAAAACAGGCAAAAACGATTATAAACCCGTCAAAAACATCACCCGTCCAATCCTTAATTTGCAACACAGAACGGAAGATGTGGAACTTAAAGATGTGCAATTATATGTGGATGATGCGGATAAATATCACCTTTCATTCCTCGTCAAAAAATATCACGATGATGTTTTCGTCCAAGAGAATGACCTTGACACTTTTTTTGACGAGTTGAATGTGTCAAGAATTGACTTTGGCGGAGGATTATCTAAAAAAATATCATCAGGAAGAGAAGTCGTGCCCTTGCAGTCAATAGTATTCTGCGACCAAACAGATATTCTTTCGGGGCCAATAGGAATTAAGCATTTTTTCTCACCCGACCAACTAATGGATATGGCTGAAAAAGGTTGGGGTAATCCAGTAAATGGAGCCACCATTACTCTTGAAGAGCTTATAAACTTATCAAGAGAAGAAAAACAAAGAGATAAAGACGAAACCATAACCAAAACACCCGGAAGATACATAGAAATTTACGAAGTTCACGGCAATTTGCCTAAAAGATTTGCCGATTCATCAGACACATCCGGCAAATACGAAACTCGTTTATTTATTTGCGCCTTTTATCAAAAGAAAAATAGCGATGAAAAACAGGGAGTTATCATCTACACCGCCCCCGAAAAGAAAAGTCCCTTTAAGTTGATTAAAAGAGACCCCGTTTATGGCCGGGCATTAGGTTTCGGCGGAGGGGAAGAATTGTTTGAACCGCAAGTGTGGGTTAATTACGATATGATTCGCATTCAAAACATGCTGGATGCGGCGGCAGTAACGATTTTGAAAAGCACCGACCCCGCCGTTGCCGCCAAACATCCGTCAGGACTAAAAAACCTAAAGAATCTGGAAGTGATAGATATTGAAGAGGGCAAAGACCTTAATCAAGTTGATACTTTCCCCCGCAATATGGCTTTATTTGAAAATTCCGTAGCCAGATGGGAAGCTCACGCCCAGCAAATGGGAGCGGCCAACGATTCAATTATGGGACAACCGCCCACCGCAGGCACGCCATTCAAGCTCCAAGAACTTGTTACAGCCGAATCTCACGGATTGCACGATTACAGAAGAGGACAATTTGCCAAACACATAGAGGAAATTTATCGGGACGATTATATCCCAGAAATTCAAAAAAGAATTACACAAGGGGCAAGGTTCTTATCAGAATTATCGCTGGACGAATTGCAATATGTTACTGATGCGTTAGTAACAAGCGAAGCAAATAAATTCTTCAAAGAAAAAGTTTTGAAAGGCGAAGTTTTTTCTTCCGATGAGGTGGAAATATACAAAGAAAAAATAAAAACCGACTTTAAGAAAAAAGGCAACAAACATTTCATAGAAATTTTGAAAGGAGAATTCAAAGACACCCCGTTGGCTGTGAAAGTTGTCGTGAAAGGAAAATCCAAAGATTTGGCGGCGAAAACAGAAAAGCTTGTTAATGTGTTCAGGCAGATAATCTCTAATCCGGCCGTGTTGCAAATTCCCGCCATCGGCAAAATTTTCAACGACATATTAGAAAGTTCAGGTTTAAACCCCGCAGATTTTAGCGGGATAACCAAAGAGCAAATCCAAGCGACAAACGGATCACCAGAAACACCAGCATTACCAGCCAGATTACCAGCGATAGCTTAATAATATGGAAATTCTTAAACAATTAGCCGATAATCAAAACCTTTTTGACGCTGTAAAAAAAACGATTGAAAAACATTTTTCGCTTGAAGATATAAATTCGGATACTCCTAATTTGACGGAAAAAGTCAGAGCAAGATTAGACGGGAAAGAATTGCTTAAAAACGCTTTCAAAGAAATTGCTTCGCATAAAACATTCAAAGAAAGTCCAATTACAGGAAATCCCGCTCGTTGATTATTATAAATTGTGGTATAATATAAATATGTGATATAATTAAATTAGATTTTTTAGTTCTCGGTTGAGTGGCGATAAAAAACTTGGCGGTTTCAGTCGCCATTCGCCCGAGAACTTGGAGCCGCCAATTATTAAGGTCGGCTTTTTTATTAGTAACAAAAAAAATGAAACGAGATAATTTAATTGCGATAGGATTTATTTTGGTAAGTATAGGGTTTGTTTTAGTTAGTATTCTTGCTTTTAATTTTGCAAAAAAGGATATTGAAAAAGACAACAACCCAGTATCGCTTAAAGGCGCCCCGCAAGGGCTTTACAGCACATTAGCGGTTGCCACAACCACCGCAGTCGGCCCGCAAGAGAAAAAGACGGTCTTTTCCGCAAACACTTCCTGCACGACAAGAGTGTTATCAACGGCTGGTCAAGCGATCATGGTGCTTTATGGCGATACGACTAATGGGGATTTGTCCAGCACGACAATAACTTCAATGGCGGGTCATTGGCAAGGAGCTTCCACGACTGTGGCCTACGATGCAGGAATTTACGGTTGCGGAAGAATGATTGTTTTAGGGGTGGTCGCAAGCACCACAATAACAGCAACGGAGTTCAGATAATTATTAGTTAATTTAAAAAAATGAGTGTATATAAATTCAAAAGAAAAAGTTTGAAAGACAAATTACGAGAGCAAGAGGAAAAAGTAAAATTAGAAACAAAGGTCGGCAAAAAAACAAAAAACAAAAATGAATAAAATAATAGGATTTATAGCGGTAGTAGCCCTTGCGGTAGGAATTACGGGAGTTGTTAAAGAAGGGAAACAAGGAGTGAGGGGCTTGCAAGGTGTTCAAGGAGAACAAGGTGTAAAGGGCGACAAAGGCGACAGAGGTGTTCAAGGCGAGAGAGGTTTGCAGGGTGTTCAAGGAATAAGAGGAGCAACAGGGGCGGTCGGTATGCCTGAAAGATTAGGCGCTGTTTCCGGCCCAGATATATCTTCCCCATATTTAAGTGTTAATGGCATATTAAGTTTTTATCATCGTTCAGGAATGGCGACAGGGACTACCACGCCTTGCGCTTTTCAATCGCCGAATGCCACTAGCACATTAACTTCTGCTGTAGCTAGATTTAATGTCAGCTCAACCACTGCCACGACTGTAACCTTCGGAAGGGCGACAAATTCGGGAGCAACAACAACTTGGTTGCACAATGGGAGTTTAGCGGCTAACGCGCAAGGAACTTTCCTTGTTCCCAAAGCCACCACTACTAATCAAATTTTCAGTCCGAAAGAATGGTTAGTTGTCGGAATGTCTGGTGGAAATGGCACACACGACCCAAGTGGAGCGTGTCAGGCGGTCTTTGAGCAAATTTAATTTTCGGGTGTTATCACTCACCCTTAAAAAAGTGAATTCAGAGTTATGATTCTCGAAAAATCATAAAAGTTCTGATTCTTATTAAAAAATCAAAAAAGTTATCATTCTATGGAAACAAAAAATGAAGAAGTTGTAGAGGTAGAAGAAAATCTAGACCTTCCCGCAGTTGATGAAGGCGAAGATGACACTACCGATTGGAAGGCGGAAGCGGAGAAACTCCAACACAAAGCGATTTCTCAAAGAGAGCGAACAAAAACTCTCAAAAAAGAGCTGGCGGAAGCCAGAAAGGCGGTCGGAGTTGTGGCGGGTTCTAAAGAAACGCCAAGCCAACCAAAGGGTGAATTAGACGCAACGCAGTTAGACTATCTTGACCTTAAAGGATATACAGAAAGCGAAGACATAAATTTCATTCAGACAGTTATTAAAAAGACGGATCAAACCCTCAGAGAAGTTTTGAAAGATGATTATGTGATAGCTAAACTAGCTTCCTTTAAAGCCGCAAGAGATGTCAAAGCTGCGACTCCAAGTTCTACTAGGCGAGGCGGCGATGTATCAGGCGATATATCGGCGGCGGTAGCCAAGTTTGAAGCCACTGGCGTTATGCCGGACGACTTTGAACTAGCATCCAAAGTAACGGATGCGGTAACAGCCAAAGGCAACAGAAATAAGCCTTCTTGGCACTAGGATATCGCTAATTCACTTACATTATTGGTTAAGTGAAAATAAATGGCTAATACGATTATTTATCAAGCACTTTGGGAAAATAAACTTGCCCGAAGACTTGACAAACCCCAGAACTGGAAAGATGTGTGCGATGTGGTCTATACAGACTCGCAAACATACAATTTTCCCCTTGTAAGCACCTCAAATGAGCCGGCAGTGGCAACCCTCACCAACACGGCGGCGGGTCGCTCCACTCTCTCAAATGTCATCCCATTCGTTTCAGTAACCCAGACGAACGAGACACTCTCAATCGTTACTGCGGAAATTGACTCTGTGTATGTTGATTACGCCGACCAAGCGCAATCAAATTACGCAAAAATGGCTGATATGGGGACATTGCTTGGAAAGAAGATAAACGAAAGGGCGGAAGCTATTTCGCTTGCTAATCACGCTAATTGGACTGATTTCGGCGATACGGGAGGAGGAGTCCTCGGACTTGCCTCTACCGCAATCACCGTTACGGCAAACAATGTAGATGACATAATTCGCGGAATTATAGAGCAAATTCAGACTGCTAATGGATTTGACCTATACTTAGAAAATGGCGGATTTATGGAATGGCGACCAGCCGACTGGACATTCCTTGTTACCTATATGCAAGCCAATGGTTACCAATTTGCTGATGAAGCTCTGCGAGACGGCGGGAAAGGCAGACTAGGCAAAGAGGCATTGGGACTGTTTCATTATGTTTCAACTTCTCATACCGCAAACCACCTATTTGGCGGAGTGCGCAAGGTGCAGAAGTTCGGCATAAACACCAGCACCTACGGAAAGGTTTATAAGGCAGAAATGCCCGCAAGCTCAACCGCAGGTTCGTTGTCAGGAACTCAAATCCATACCCGTTTGGATTATGGACTTTTGATTCCGACAAACTTGAAACCTGTCTGTTTCGATATAAATGTTAATTAGAACATAAACTAATAACATTGTCAACCCTACCTTGTGAGTAGGGGGCAGGAGTGGCTGAATCACTCTTGCTCTCTACACACAAAGTGGAAATTATAAATAAATTCAGCTTATTTATGGAAAAATATAAAAGAAAACAAAACACACCAGAATATAGAAAGAAATATACAGGCATTTATGGGACTTGGTATTCATTAAAACAACGATGTAATAATAAAAACAAAAAACAATACGCGGATTATGGAGGAAGAGGAATAAAATATCCAATGAAGTGGAACAATTTTAAGGGATTTAAAGAAGATATGCAAAATGGGTACAAAAAAGGTCTGACAATAGAAAGAATTGATAATTCAAAAAGTTATTCCAAAGAAAATTGTAGGTGGGCAACAAGAAAAGAACAAAACAATAATAAGCGGAGCAATATAGTGATAACTTTCAAAGGAAAAACATTACCACTTGCATTATGGGCAGATGAAATAGGAATGAATTTTAATGTGATGCGTTCTCGATGGTATAGAGGTTGGACAATAAATAAAATACTTTCAAAAACAAAATTCCATCGCTTTGGAACACAAAAACAATGACAAATAAAAAAGAAATAAAAATTGTGGAATCGCAGGCAAAAGTAGTCATCGGAGTTCCTGTTTCTGATACTGACGCTATGAGAGCTTTAACCGCCCAAGCTATAGGGGGCTGTATTATCGGGGCGGGAGGGCTTGTGATAGATATGATATTAAGACGCTCCTGCGACATTGTGAGCAATAGGACTTGGCTCGTAAATGAAGCTATCAAAAACGGCGGAACTCATATTCTTTTTGTGGACTCGGATATGATTTTTCCAGAAGACACGATTAAAAGACTTTTGGCTCATAAAAAAGAAATTGTCGGGGTTAAGTATAAAAAAAGAGAATTTCCCGTTAAGTGGCTTTACGAGCCGTTAGGAGAAGAATCTGAAACTGAAATCTTCAAGGTGAAATATACAGGGCTTGGTTTAATGCTTATTGATTTGACTGTTTTTACAAGTATATTCCGTTTGATTAAGGGGCCTTGGTTTAATTTTGGCAGAGATTCGCAGGGAGCTTTGGCTCTTGGCGAAGATGTTTGGTTTTGCAACACAGCCAGAGACGCTGGATACGATGTTTGGGTAGATCCTAGCGTAAAGGTCGGTCATATAGGAGAGTATATATATTAAAAAATGACAATCGCTGATATTGAAATTTTGACAAGATTTTTAACCAAAACAAACTCAACGGTTTTTACGGCCGCTCAACTTTTACTTTTGGAAAATAAATATTATGAGGAAATTGTCGGACGGCTGATTACCGAAACAGGGTCGGGAAAATGGCCGTTCGGAGATTTTAATTATACGGCTTTCCCGACATTCACCGTAAATATGACAAACAGCACCGCTGAATATGATTTGCGGGACTGGGGAACTTCCGATGAGGCTACCATACTTACTATTCTTGGAGTTGAAGTTAAAGACGATGAAGGAAACTGGCAACCTCTTAAACGAGTTACTTTAAGGGAAATTCACAAAGAAGGAATAGGTCAATCGGATTATCAAGAAACAGACGGACTGCCTCTTGAATACGAATTAAGGGATAATATGATTGTCCTTTATCCCGCTCCTGATAATGGAGTAAGCGTAACCTTGACGGCCGGACTTAAAATCTTTTTCTTGCGAACAGCCGATAAATTCACTTCCACAGAAGTAACCACAGGGACGAAAGAACCCGGGTTTCCTTCGCCGTGGCACGATATGCTTTCCTATGGCTCGGCTTACGATTACGCGATAACCAATGGCCTTCCCAATGCCAATCATTTTCGGGTGGAATATGACCGCAGAATGAATGAGATGCTTAAATTTATCGCCAAACGAGACCAAACAGCCGAGAATGGAATTACCAGCGAAAAAATAAATTTCAGATAATATGAAAAAAATTGAAAAAATAAGCGAAGGAAAATTCAGAATTACCACTCCGCAAGAGCCGATTATTGAGGAAGTGAGCATTAAGGAATTGGAAGAAAAATTGATATACCTGAAACAAGAAAAACTGGACTTTGAAATAAGTCATAGTGGAGTTTTTAATAAGCAAAAGGAAATTTCCACCGAAATTGAAAAATTAAAAATTAAAATAGACGAGATTAAAAATGAGTAAATTTTTTGAAACAAAAATAAACAAATGGGATGGCGGAATAGTCAACGACCCAAGAGACCCGCAAGAAAATGTTTGCAGGGTTGTTTCTAATTTTGATATTTTAACCAACCCTTATAAAATGATACCCTACAGAGATAGTGAAGATGGCGACAGTGGAGCAAGCACAAGCAAAAAACAAAATTTTTGCATTGCTTTGCGAAGCGGGACAACATATCAACTTTTCGCTTTAGGGGTCGTTAGTGGGACAGGAAGGGTGGAAATTTTAATGAAGGCGTTGACTACTGGAGCATCTACCGACCTTGATGACAATGGATGGTCAACTCCAGCCAATAACGCATCAGCAAGTGGAGCGGCTAATTTTAATCTTTTTGTTTATTATAAAAAAACAGGTCTTATTTATGGGGCAAAAGCAGGAACAACTATTTGGGCTTTTGACCCGACAAGTGTGGCGGTTTTTGATGATGCTCAAAGGTCAATAACATATACAAACATCGCTCAAGGATTAGTTCATTCCAAAGATGACATACTTTATATTCCTTATGACAACAAAATAGCCAAAAACAATAATGGAAGTTGGACAGATACGGCGTTAACTTTACCTAGCCATTTGTATATTACTTCTATTTGTGAGTATGGAAATTACCTAGCTATTGCTTGCTCTCCACTTGATAATGTTGGGAAATCGGTAGTTTATTTATGGGATAGAGACGCTTCACTAACCACCCTTTCTGAAAGCGTTGATTGGGGTGATGGAAGTATTAAAATTCTTGAAGAAATAGATGGATTTTTGGTGGGGATTTCAATAATTGGCGGAACAAGCACAACTTTTAATGATAGAATTGTTTTTAGATATTTATCTGGTAATTTGGCAATTAAATTTAAAGAAGTTACAGGGACAACTTCCACTTCTTTACTCCTTGCCAAACAAAAAATAAACAACCGTCTTTATTTTATGATGAAAATTTCTTTAAATGGAGCGGTTAGGGCGGGTGTATGGAGTATCGGAAAATCAAGTTCTGGTTTTGTTCTTGCGGAAGAAAGAACACACATAAATGATACAGTTTTGACAAATGGAGTATTAAGCAACTTTTTCATTGTTGGTGATTTTACTTTTATTTCTTATGTCGGAGAAGATAGCAATTACGCTTTATCCAAAACCAATGATGCCTCTTCTTATACAGCCACATCAATCAGAGAAACCAATATATTCAATGGCGGAGACATCTCCGCAAAAAAAAGACTTATTGGTGTTACTGTAATGACCGAAGCTTTGCCAACGGCGGGACAGGTTGTATTAAAGTATAAAAAAGATGAAGATACTTCTTATACAACAATTTTTACCGAAGCTACTGATAACTCAATTTCGCATTCGGCGGTGAATATAGAAAGTTCGGGAGCGTTTTTACCAGAATACAAAGAAATTCAATTTAGAATTGAAAGCACGGGCGGGGCGGTGATAACCGGATTAAAATTTAAGTATGAATTACTAGATAAAGATTTTTACTAAAATGACAAAACAAGAAGTGCAACAAATAATTAGAGAAGAATTGGCCAACTTTTTAGGAAGCGATAAATTTATATTCCAAAAAAATCTGCAAATTTTTGACGGGCGGAATATCCAATGCGGGAAAACGACTGGAACAAAAATTGGAACAGAGGGTGGGGCTTCGGGACAAAAATTAGGGTTTTTTGGGACAACACCGGCCGTTCAGCAAACAGGAGTGGCTGTGTCGGCCGCCGGCATCCACGCCGCATTAGTAAATTTAGGACTTATTACAGCTTAATAAAAATATGGAACAAACAGAATTACAAAGAAAAATAGCTATGGAAAAAGCAAAAAATCCTTCTTTTATTATTTCTTCCGATATTTTAACTCCAACAACATCAGAATTTAAAACATCAGAAGGTTCTGTAATTCCTGATATATCTAAATTAGAAACAACTTTAACACAACCAACCAAAGAAGAAAAAAAGGTTGATGATTTTTCTTTGCGAATTCAACAGTTGAATGAAAGTCTTTTAGGGCAATCAACTTTTCGGACAGGGAAAGAAAAAGAATTAAATGTTGAAGAGTTGCAGAAAACTCAAACCGACTTATCAGCTAGACTTAAAGCTATTCAAAATGAAGCGTTAGCCATACCTTTACAGCTTCAACAAGAAGCAAAAGGCAGGGGGATAACGACAGGTGGTTTAAGACCACTAGAAACAGGCAGATTAAGGGAAAATGCCATACAAGCTCTTGGCATATCTTCTTTATTGGAAGCTTCTAAGGGAAATTTAACCACCGCTTTGGATTTAGTTGATAGGGCAGTAAAAGCCAAATTTGACCCAATAAAAGAACAAAGAGCTGTCTTGCTTGAAAATTTGGAACTTATAATGAAATCGCCTAGTTATACATTAGCCGAAAAAAGACGAGCCGAAGCACAAGCCTTAAAGACGAAAGAAGAAGAAAAAGTGGATAAAAAAGCGGAAGATGACGCAAAAGAAAAAGGGGGATATGCGGTTGAGGCGGCAAAAAATGGAGCTGACGCTTTAACTCTTAAAAGTATCAGCGAGGCCAAAACTCCTCAAGAGGCGTTAAGTTTGGCCGCCCCTTATCTAGCCAAAAAAGAAGAACTAACCTTTGACACATTTGAAAGGATGGTGAATGGCGAGAAACACACAATAAGACAAACACTTGACCCGACAGGCAAAGTTATTTCGGAAACGGATTTGGGGGCGAAAGAGGCGAAAGGATTGGATGGAGTAGATGAACTAGCTGAACCAATTTCACCCTATCAAAAAGAAAGGGCAACTAGAACTATTCAGAGTGTAAATGAATTAGATAAATTAGCCGCTGAAAGTCCTGGTATATTTGGAAGAACCGCCGCTTTGCCAATACCTAAATTTTTAAGATCCGGTGCTTTTAGAAATTTTAAAGCACAACTTGAAACCCTTAAAGCAAATATCACTTTCGGGGAGTTAACTGCAATGCGTGAAGCATCAAAAACTGGTGGTGCATTGGGTCAAGTATCTGACAAAGAAAATGAACTATTAGCAGCGGCTCTCGGCGCCCTTGAAATGTCACAAAGTCCAAAAGCATTTAGAACACAACTTCAAAAAATAAACGGAAGTATTACCCGATGGCAAAATGCGGTTGAAGCGGCAAAAGTATCGGGGCAACTCATTGAAGCTCCAGATGGTAATTTAATTGAAATAACTGACTAAAATGCCTATTCAAATGACAAGAAAAGAATATGAAGCGAAGTATGGTCAACAACCTACTGATTTTACTGTTCCTCAAATTACTCCTCCGATACAAAAAATGACACGGGCTGAATATAATACTAAATATGGTTTAACACAGGAAGAAAAACCAAATTATTTTCAAAGAGTAGCCAGTGGTTATGAGCAAGCAGGCAAAGATATTATAGAGGGGGTATCATTAGCGTCTAAAACTGTTGAAAAAGGCGGAACTCAATTAGAAGTGGAAAAAGATATATTGCGTGCTCCGTTGCGGACAGTCGGAGGTGTAGCGAGAGCGGCTTT
>Ga0209518_1000888_pt1 | contig 36536 bp, 54 predicted proteins | sample RifGroB1_FD_183993 | JGI IMG/M metagenome (GOLD analysis project Ga0209518, IMG submission 183993) | Groundwater microbial communities from Rifle, Colorado, USA - Groundwater B1 (SPAdes) (version 2) | ecosystem: Environmental > Aquatic > Deep subsurface > Groundwater | place: Rifle, Colorado...
TCAGGGCTTGACCAGCAGGGTCTTGGAACAATCATTGAGGACTACTACGCAGGCGCAGGAAATCTTCACGGGTCTAAACTGTGGGGGACTACCATCATTAAAAAATATGTCTCTGATGGTGCGAGGGGGAACTCAGTCCTCTGTATTTCAGGAGAACATACGATTGAGAAAGCCCTATTATTAAACGCTGGAAGTCATCATTTAAAGCTCGGACTCTCGGCTTATGCAACACAGAAAAAGAAACTAATTATCACAGGTGTGGCAGATAAATGGGAGTCATTCTCTAAAGATGCCAATAGCACGTTGATCGCTTCAATAACACAAGGAACCGCACTACCAACAGGAGGCTATGAAACCATGTATAACGAACTCTTAGTAAAGTATGACGCATTAAGAGCTGACCTTGAAACTGCGATAAATTCTGCCAACGCTCAAGCGTCGGTTATTACGTCCTTACAAGCCGAAGTCGATGGCTTGAAATCTAAGCTCGAACAGATAAAGGGAATTATTGGATAAATGGCAATAGCGTTTGATGCCGCATCAAATACTAACGCGATAGACGGAACATCGGTTCAAACCCTGACTTGGCAACACGTCGTCGGAGCCGGGGCTAACCGAATCCTTATCGTTTGCATAACAGGTGAGGACTCTACTTCTTCCGATGTGAATGTCGCCTCTGTTACATGGAACGGAACCGCATTATCTCAAGCTGTTGAGAAATTCCAAACCGCACAGATGTCAACGATTTATTATTTGATTGCCCCCGAATCTGGGACGTTTGACATTGTTGTCACGTTTGATGGTGTAGGAACGAGCGTAGCGGCGAACGCGACCTCATGGACTGGCGCGAAGCAATCAGCCCAACCGGACGCGATAGCGTCTACTGGAAATGGAACGGCCGGGGCTAGCATCGCCTTAGACATCGTGACCGTCGCGGCTGACTGCATCATCATTGATTCTCTAAATTCATCAAGTGGTGGTTCGTCTTTGACAGTCCAAGATGCTGGGCAAACCCAACGAGCGAACATCCTTATCCCGGATCCAACCCCTAATTACAGGCATGGATCCTCTAGTGAAGTCGGCGCGGGTGCCGGGACCTATAATCTTGGGTGGACTTTTTCACCCAATTCAACAACGAAGGCTTATTGCATAGCTTCGTTTTCGCCGTTTGTTGAGGCAGGTGGGTCTACAAAAATATCTAAACTAGCTCTTATGGGAGTCGGGACGTGAAGGTAGATACTATTCAAACATCTTTTACCGCTGGCGAAATTGCCCCCTCTCTTTTTGGTCGCACCGACATCGCCCAATACGCCAACGCCTGCGAGATCGTGGAGAACTTTCTCCCGCGCTCCTACGGCCCAGTGATCTCCATGCCCGGGACCCGGTACGTCGCAACGGTGAGCGATTCCACTTTAAGAACCCGCTTCATCAAATTCGTTTTCAACAGATCTGACGCCTATGTGATCGAAATGGGCGACCTGTACATGAGGTTTTTCACGAATAGAGGCCAGGTTACTACTCGTAGCGGTACAGAAACCCTAACGTCATTGGCGGCAAACATAGTTGCTCATTACAGATTGGATGACAATGCCGCAACGACGGTAGTTGTTGACGATGACGGCGCAACTTATAACGGGACTTGTTCAACCTTAACGTCAAGTCTCAGCACGACAGCCATAGTCGGTAAAGGGTTTAATTTCGCAGGGATACATTATGTGGAGATCCCGGATAACGCGGCTTTTACATTTTCAGACACAACAGGAACAGCTCCATTCACTCTTGCCGCATGGATTTATTATTCTCCGAACGGGCAATATCAAAGATTTCTTACCAAGATGTCGGATAATGAATGGCAATTTATCACAACCCCGGGGGATAAATTACATTTTTCAACGTTTTCAAAAACATCTTCAACGGCTTCGATCATTGAGACAAATCAATCTCTTTCAACTGGTTGGCATTTTGTTGTGGTCACTTATGACAGCAGGGGAGGAAGCGCAGCCGCCGATGGTAAAAACCTGTATTTAGATGGCGTATTGGTGACAGACGTTACAAGAACAGTGAACGCCGGTTATACATATATGATTGACGGAACAGCCCAGGTCATGATCGGTACGTATAAAGTCGGAGGTATCGCGCAGGATATTTTTAAAGACAAGATGGATAATGTGGCGATTTTCAATAAAGTGCTTTCCAACGCTGAAGTGGCGTCTTTGTATACTTCCGCCGTCTATCAACTCACGACGGTCTTTCAGGAAGATCATATATTTGACGTTCAATTCACCCAACTAAACGACATCATTTGGCTTACCCATCCGGACTATCCGCCTCAAAAGCTTGTGAGAACTTCGGCGAATGAGTGGGCAATTTCAGATGCCCCAATAGTTGGAGGCCCGTTTTTGGATTCAAATACTAATACTTCAACGACCCTTTCGATGTCTGCTACCCAAGGAACGATCAACATCACGGCGGCGACCGGCAAGATCGTCTTTACAAAATCAGGCAGCACTTTGGGGCATCACAACGCTTTTTTTGCTATTGGCGGTCTTACGGTCGAGACTATTTCAACAACCGGATTAAAAGAAATAGCTTACGTTAAGATCACTAACGTTGTAAACAGTTACACCGCGACGGCTACCGTCATTAAAAATCTTCCGGCCATTACAGCAACATCTAATTGGTCTGAGGGTGCGTGGAGCGCCGTCAGAGGTTATCCGTCTCGCGTTGCTTTTCAAGAGAGACGTCTTTGGTTCGCTAGAACCAATCACGAACCTCAAAAAGAATGGGGGTCGAAGGTCTTTGAATATGAAAACTTTGCCCTCGACACGGAAGCTGACGACGATGCCCTAAATTTACCTCTAGCTTCAAACGAATCTAACGAGATCCAATGGCTTGCGCCTGGGAAGTCACTTATCGCCGGGACTTTCGGCGGGGCGTTTGTAACTAATTCCGGTTCTACCGAACCGATCACGCCTGACAACGCGAACGCCTCCGAAGAAATTGGTTTTGGCGCAGATTCAATCATGCCTAAGAAAATAGGAAACTTCCTCTATTATGTGCAACGGTTTGGATTAAAACTGAGAGAAATGTTCTTTAACTGGGAATTAGACACCTACAAAGCCGCGGACAGGACGATTCTTTCACCTCATATTTTGGGTGATGGTGTAATTGATATGGACGTTCAACAAAATCCAGAGACAATCCTTTATTGTGTTCTTACAAGCGGAACCCTTGCGACCATGACACGTGAAGTTGATCAGGAAGTCACGGCGTGGGCCAGGCACTCAACGGCGGGGACTTATACGTCCATTGCGATCATTCCATCTCAGACAGCCAGTTATGATGAGGCGTGGGTTATCGTCGAACGATGGATTAACGGCTCTCAAAAGAAGTACGTCGAGTTCTTTGAAAATATCGAAGTCCCTGACCGGCAGGATAAATGTCTTTATCTTCATTCTGCGTTAAGCTTCGACGCTTATGAAGCGACAAGCACGTCCGCGGTTACGATCTCACTATCCGCATCTTCTGGATCTGTCACCCTAACTTCTTCTTCCGCCTATTTTATAGGCAGTCATGTAAACAGAAAAATAAGAGCAATAAATGCGGCAGGTACCACCATCGGTGAAGGACAGATCACAGCCACCGCTTCAACGACAAGCATCACGCTTTCTATCACGACGACGTTTAATGCCTTGAGCTACGTGGCGGGCAGGTGGGGACTTTCGGTACGAAGCGTATACGGTTTGGAGCATCTTGACGCTAAAACTATCGGGATACTGGCCGATGGTCTTGTAGATTCACTCACCAGAACCGTCGCTTCTGGAACGGTTACCTTAACATCACTTTCGTTTGTTGTTCATGCAGGGCTTTCCTACGACCAAATACTTTTTACACTTCCAAAAGAAGCGGGAACCAATCGAGGAACGGCACAAGGGAAATGGCAGAGGTTTAACGAAATCGCTTTTAAGGTAAACCGTTCAACCCAAAACTTTAAATACGGAACGGATGCGGATAACCTTGATGATGTCAATTTGTCGATTACGCCCACAATCACTACTCTTTATACCGGTATCCTTCCTCCACAGGGCGGCGGGATCGCCATGCGTGGGGGCTATAAGCGCGGGGCGCAGGTTTATATAAAAAACTCAAACCCTTTGCCGATTGAACTTTTAAGTATCATGGGATCGCTCGATACGAATGAGAAATAAAGGAAAATCACCATGGCAGTAGGAACAACTGCAGCACTTCTTATAGCTGGTGGAGCTTTCTCCGCGACCACTCAAGTCATGGGTGCTAAACAACAAGCTAAAGGCATCCAAAGACAGGCTGAATATAACGCCCAAATCTACGAACAACAGGCCGCCATGGTCTTGGAAAAGAAGAAAATCCAGGACTATCAATTTAACCGAGAAGCGGCCCGGGCCCGGGGAACGATCATTTCAAAGACCGCCGGAAAAGGTTTTAATCTTGGCGGGTCACCTTTGGCGATCTTAATTGACAACGAAACCCAGATGCAATTCGATAAGGCGATAGGGGATTATAATCTTGATATTGAGGCAAACTATGCGAGATCGGGAGCGAGTTATATGCGCGAGACGGGAAGGCAGCAGTCGAGGCTTGCGCGTTTTTCTGGCTATTCAAATGCTTTTTCCACTATATTAAATACTGGCGCGACGCTCGGGATGCTGAATATTGGAAATCCGACTGGTGGCGGCTATGGAAAATCAGGTCTTACAAAACAACAGAGGTTGACGCAGATGAATACATTTAAAGCCGGTCGATACGGGAGATAACAAAATTGCCTGAATTTCCAAGAGTTTATTCCAAAGGTCAGCTTACCACTCAAGCACCTTCCGTCCAGGCCGCCGAGGACACCACGGGCGAGATTATCCAAAAGGTGGGGGAGGTTGGAGGTGCAATTCAGAAAGCAACACTTACTTATAGCAACGCTCTTGATTCTATGCAGAAATCTAGGGCGAATTTAAACTATAAGACTGGTGTTTTAGAAGAACAGCAGAAGTTTGAAAATATCCCGAATCCAACACCGGAGGATTATGAGAATACTAGAAAATCAATTGAAAAACTTGGGATGGATAGTCTGAAAGGATTCTCAAATAAATCCGTTGAAACCGAGATGGCTATTGAGTTTGCTTATCAAGGAAAAGTAGCTACCGCCCAAATAGATAATTCTTATAAGAAGAAGCAAATTTTAGGGTGGCGGGCGGATACAATCGGTTTGCTAGATTTGGAAATTGCCAAAGGCGCGGATAATTTAGAGGGTCGGTTAGATGTGATTATTGACCCGGTACAAAATTTAGGTGGTTATGACAAATTAGAAGCCTTGAATCTGAAAAAAGAATATCTAAAAAAAGGAAAATTCAATTCCTTTTTGACAGATATACAAAATGCTCCTGCTATTGCCAGCGAGAACATTTCAAAAAATACTTACGGTTTTGACGTTAGAGAATTAAGAGACGCTCAGTCAATCTACGACACCGAATCTAAAAAAATACAGGCAAAAAATCAAAGTGCTTTGTTGGATGAATATTTGTCAAAACAAGATGTAACAGTTGATGCTGTAGATCAGCTTCGTAAGGAAGGAAAAATAAGCCCAGAGTTTGCCGAAGGCATGATAAATAAAATCAACAATCCGAAACCTGATATCCCCAGCAAAGACAAAACCTATATTGAGTTTCAGAATAAAGTTATGGATATGCAAGCGAAGGGCGATAAGGCCACCACCGAAGAAATTATAAAACTTATGAGCGACACCATACAAGCCCACGCGAAAGGACTTTTGGACACAGCGGATGTGGAAAGAATATTGAAAGACCGTAATGAGCTTGTCCAACAGAAACTTGAAAAAGTAGTCCAAAAAGACATTATGAATACGGTTAGACCAAAGAATTTATTTGATCGTCTATCGTTTTGGTCAGACGAATATGCTGAAGCTGGAATGGATAAAGACGAAATCAAAGCCAGGATGTACCGAAAACTGATAGATGGAGCTTTGGCAGGGCAAGACCAAGAAGCCTTAGCGGCAAAGGTTGTCAATGACGAGATCGAAATTCAACTGGCTAAAAAATTGACTTCTACCGATAGAATTTACGCCAATGATGAAAGCACCAAAGAAAGAAAAGCATATTCAGATGATGGCGGTGCTACTTGGTACGACATAAAAACAGGAAAAGAAATTAAATAATGCCACTTCCAGCGGGTTTAGTTTTAGAAGAAAGCTTGAATGTAAAACAAACATCCGATCCACAACCCCCATCAGGATTGGTTCTTGAGGGTAATCCCCAACCCCAAATAAAGCAAGCCCCACCACAAGGTATGATGGATAAGCTCTTCAGCTTCTTTCGTGATGAGGACAAATATACTGCTCGCGCCGCGAATATTTATGCCCTTTCCGAAGTAACCGGACTCCCATTAAATGAAGTAAACAAAAATTATGACATTATACGGCGATCCGCAAATATTACAGGGATGGAATCAGAACCGACTGAAATGGAAGTTATGCAGGGATTACTATTGCCTGGGGTTGTCGCTGGAGCAATAGCAAACCCAGTTGGAACAGCTATGGGGCTTCTTGCTTTTTCAGCGGTTGATTTTGCGATCCCAACAGATAGATTAATTAAAAAACTAGATGAAGAGGGAGTTTCGGACGATGTTGTAAAAACAGTCGAATTGGCTGATTTTGCAGGAAAAGCTTTCATAGCCGGTGGGGTGTTTAAAAAATCAGGCGCTATAAAAGAAGCGTTTTTTAAAAGAAAAATCACGGAGTATAAGTTACCGAAAAGCGTGTCTCTTACGCCCGAACAAGTAAAAGATATTTACCAGACGGGAGAGCTTACGACGCCGGAACAAAAGTCTTTATGGGCGGCGCTTGAACTCAACAGCTTTGATCGCCGGGCTGCTTTTGAACACGGAATAAATATCAATGTTCCTTCTGAAAAAATAATTAGCATAACGGATAATCCTCTTTGGGCGAAAGTTAAAAATATGTTTGGTAAGTCCGAAGAAGCTCCAATAGTTAAAAAGACTATGGCCGGAGAACCCACGAAAGGCCTGGCAGGGCTATTGGAAGGAACCGTCCCCACAGAAGGGGAGAAGGTAGATCCTGTAGCAAAATTGATATCCGCCTTAAAAGAAGCCAAAGACGTTCGTGGTAAACAAGAAACGCTTTACGAAAAAGCCAGGTCGCAGAAGTTCGCTAAATTAAAAGGAGCGCAAGCTACGGCAAAAGGGGAGTCCGGCTTTTATAAGGAATTAGGTGCTTTGAAGGGGGAACTTCCAAAAGTCGAGTTTGAAGCCATAAGGGGAAAGGTAGGCCAGGCCGATATTGACGCTCTTTTCCAACAAGTCAGATTAAGTCCAAAGATCGGTGACTGGGAAAAGATAAACGCCATGACAGGGCTTTCTAAAATGCTAGGCGCGGAAGGTGGTAAGGTTCCAACTGAAGGCGAGCTTTCTTTGCTGAATGCTGTTTTTGGAGAGGAATTTACAAAAGCTGTGTTAGAGAAAAGGACTTTATTTGAAAAATTTAAAGAAGCGGGCTTACAAATTGCCAATATTCCAAGATCTATTATGTCATCCATCGACCTTTCTGCTGCCGGTCGTCAAGGCGGTTTTCTTATATCCAGACAAAAGCAATTCGGCCCGGCGTTTAAAAAGCAATTTGGGGCATTTGTAAGTGAGGAAGCATATCAAGCCATTCAAGACTCTATTATTACTCATCCAGATTATCAACTCGCAAGAGATAGTAGACTTTCATTAACAGACTTGGACGTTCTTATAGGAAATAGGGAAGAAAAATTTATGAGTTCTTGGGCTGAAAAAATACCTCTTCTTGGCAAGGGTATTAGAGCTTCAGGACGTGCTTATATTGGTTTTCTGAATAAGTTGAGATTTGATACTTTCGTCGATTTGTTAAATCAAGCCGAGAGGGTCGGTCTTGACTCAAGAAAGGACAGAGATCTAACTAAAAGAATCGCCGATTTTATTAACAACGCAACAGGTCGAGGCACATTACCAAAAGGTCTTGAAACATCAGCACTAGCACTTAACGCTTTGCTATTTTCACCGCGGCTTTTATTCTCAAGGTTGAATCTTCTTAATCCAATCTATTATGTTAAACAAGACAATTTTACAAGAAAAGAGGCTCTTAAATCATTTTTTTATTTTTTAGGAATTGGTTTCACAATTTTAACTTTATCTAAATTGGGAGGTGCTGAGGTTGTCACTGACCCAAGAAATTCTGATTTTGGAAAAATTAAAGTCCGAAATACACGGTTTGATATATGGGGAGGTTTTCAACCACTCGTAAGAAGTGCCGCACAAATTGTAACTGGTAAATACATTAGCTCTACGACTGGCAAGGAAATGACTCTAGGTGAAGGTTATAAACCAATGACCAGGGCTGATATTTTCCAACGATTTATAGAAGGCAAGCTGGCTCCAATTCCTTCTTTTATCGTTACGCTTATGAAACAACAAGACGCACAGGGTAAGCCAGTTAGCATCCCGAAGGAGATTGGCGAGAGATTTGTTCCGATGGTTTTACAGGATATTTACGATTTAGCGAAGGAAGACCCTTCTTTGATCCCGGCTGGACTTGTGAATATTTTTGGGGTGGGAGTACAAACCTATCAAGACAAAAAAAGAAAGGGTTTTTAGAACCCACGTAGAGGCGGATGATTAAAATGATAAACGACGATTTGAATGATCCCAAAAAGAATAATCAGCGAAGCTACAAACAGCCATTTTTTCATGGAAAAAGTATACCACAACAAGGAGCAATTAAACAATGATCGAAATCGGTTGGTCGGGAGTAGGGGTTATCGTCGCTGTAATAGGCCATGCGTTCTTTACCGTTTGGTCGGCAGCAAGTTTTAAAGCAACGATCTCGGCAAAGATAGATAATCTTGTAGCCTCTCTTAACCGTTTAGATTCTGAAATGGAAAAAAGAGACATGAAGATTTCCGCGGCTTTTACAAAAATAGACAAGCTGCATGATAGAGTCACGCGGATAGAGATTGAAAATGAGAATAAATAATAGGAGGCATGATGAGAAAAAATGACAAAGGTTTTGTGATAGAAGGGACGTTCGCTATCATCACGTTGATCAGCCTTGCAACCTTAGCGGTTTTCGCCCTTACTCCGGCGAAGAACCTGATTAACATTGGTGGAGATGGAGGGCAAAAGACAACGCAGACCCAAAGCTACAAGGAAACGATGGAGCCGTACACGGAAGACGGCAGGCCGGTGAAAGTCAAGTTATCGGACGGATCGGAAGGTCTGGTATTTAAGCGCGTGGTGACGACCGCTTCGCTTGACGAGACAATTCAGCCAAAACTCCCATGGTGGAAGAAGCTCATACAGGTAGGTTGGTGGTGGCTCGCGCTCACGATAGCTGGCATGTTTTTCGGGCCGCTTGGAATGGTGATGAACGCGATAAATTCTAAAGCTAAAAAAGTAGCCCTAGCCGCAGTTGATATTGCCAAACAGAAGCATGAAAAAATGATGAATGAAGCGCAGGGCATAGTGGTGTCGGTGGACGCTGGCCTCGACGCACTGGACGCTGAGATCACTGCCGCGCAGTCAGCGGCCAAGGCCGCGACAGAAGCGGCGGCCGCAACGAGCGATCCGACCGCTTTGGCTATGTACAATGCTATGGCAACGCGACACAAGGCTGTTGCGGAGGCTCTTATAAATGCGAAGTCAGAATTTCTCTACGCGCTAAAGGAGAAGCAGGATAGGTCAACAAAGGTTCTTGTCGCGGAACTCCGTAATATGGGACACAACGGGGGTTAGTTTTTGACTTGAAAAAAAATTGATTTTATGAAACACTATCCTTGAACGTCGACTCATCATCGATGTCTCCATGACGCTCTCACGGGCGGGCGCCGGGGCCAAAAGCCTCGGCGTTTTTTTTCGTAAAAAAGATTTGAATAGGGCTTGACAACTCTGGATGTATTCGTTATACTTTCATCATACGGTTCAGGAGGGCTGAATGAAATCAATGTGTGAGACTTGTGGCAAAGGGTACGAAAAGAAGGCGTACTGGCAAAAATATTGTTCTGGTTCTTGTAGATTGGCGGCATGGGCTTTGAGAAAGACAAACAAAAAGAAATTGACAAAACCAAAAGAAGTGCTAAAGTAAAAACATGGAGACGATGACGATGAGAATTAAACTGTTGGCCATGATTCTATTCGCGGCCTTTTTTTATGGATGTGAACCCGCCTACCCCGCCGAAATTCAAACTGCTTCCTATTACACATACGAATCAGCTAGACGCGAAGGAACGTCCGGGATTACAGCCTCTGGTGAGAAGTTCCGGGATTCCCGGTTAACTTGCGCCTCTTGGTTTTATCCATTCGGAACAATACTTAAAGTCACATCACTTAATAACGGACGCTCAATTAATGTTACCGTTAATGACAGGGGACCGGCGAAGCGTCTTGTCAAAAAAGGTCGCGTGATCGACCTTTCTAAAAAAGCATTTGAATCTATCTCCCCACTCAGCGCGGGCGTTATTCCCGTGCGGATTGAGAGGTTGTCATGACCCGCGCTGAAACACTCGCAAAATCCATGCTTGATTATTCCTATGGCATCATTTCGTTTGAGGAACTCATAGCGCTCAAAAACGAGCTTTTAGAAAAAGAATGTGAACACGGCGACTTCACAAAGAAAGGCTCTTATATGCTTATTTGCGGCTATTGCGGAGCCGAACTAACAAGGGATGAGGACTCTTATGCAGAACGAGGCGACAGATGAAATATCTACATCCTGATTATGAGGTAGTGATAAACGCTTCTGGTGGCCACAGAATCCTTGAATCAATGGGCTTTAAATCCGAAGCCATGACTGAATATCAAGTAAAACGCGCCGAGAAAATATCCAAAGTCAAAGAATACTTCGCCAAGCGGAAAGCGGAGAAAGAACAACAGGAAAAAGATTTATGGGAGGCCGCATGACACGTCTTAATTTCCTAACCCGAACCTTTGAATGGTCTGGTAAGTGTCCTTTCTGTAATGAGACACTGGCTTTGAGAGTCAAAGGAAACATTTTTAGATTCTTAGCCAGTGTCCGTGTTTACCAAAAAGGCTACGAAACTCACGTTAATATCTGCATGAAAGCGAGTGCTTTGGAAGCAAAGGAGAATTGCTATGAATAACGTAAATGAACTTACAAGAATACCAGAGAACGACATTACATCGAGTGTTTCAAATGCCGAGGCAACGATTGTCAGAGCCGAGGTTATCCTAAAATTGATTGCGAAGCACATTAGACCCACTGAGATACGCATTTTCGGTGAGAATCTTCATTTTGAGCGCGGAGCGTGTGAAAAAATCCTCATGTGGGCTGGCGCTCAGATCACCAAAACCCGAATCGAGACGGTGCCTATCGTAGACGAGAAGAACGAACGGTATTACATTTTCGAGGCGTGGGGAACCTGTACCATTGACGGCCGAGAGATTGAAGTTATGGGGAACTGCTCTACCCGTTCCGACTTCTTCGGAACTCAAGGTGGACAGTTTAAACCTATATCAGAGATCGACATTCCTTCCGTCCGTATCGCAGCGGTAACGAATATGTGGAATCACGCTTGCGTCCGTTCTCTAGGGCTTAAGTCTATGACCCTTGAAGATCTGAAACGCGCCGGGATGGACGTTGCTAAGATTTCAAGCGTCGCCTATTCCAAAGGCTCACAGGGCGGGTCAACACTTACGCCGGAAGAAAAACAACAACAAATCCTAGTCGGTAATTGGCTACTCGAATTAAACGGCGGTGATAAGGTTATCGCATCTGCGAACTTGGTCAAGTTGACCGAATTTACAGGCAAGGAAGGTAACAAGGTGCCTGGTATTGACTCATGCGCCAAGCTGACCGGGAAACGGCTCCAGATCATTTATGGAAAGGTCAAGGCAGAGTACGAAATTCATGCAAAGAAAAATGGATTACCATTACCCGAATCTATACATCAAGCAAAAGAACTTCCAACAATAAATATATGAAAACAATAATTCTGACTCAATCAAAACTGGCTCTTGTTGATGAAAAAAACTTTGATAGGTGTATGAATTATAAATGGTGTGCATCTAAAAAGGGGAATTTGTTTTATGCCTGTGCCTGGATTGGGGGGCGAATAAGTCTACTCCATAGGTTTATTCTTGGCCTTGAGTATGGTGACGGAAAAAAAGTCGATCACAGAAATGGTGATTCTCTTGATTGTAGAGAGGAAAATTTAAGGCTTTGTACTCAGGCGCAGAACGGAATGAATGTAAAAAAGATCAATAATCGTTCTTCTAAATACAAAGGTGTTTCTTATTTCACAAATAAAAGTGTGAAAACGCCGAATAGATGGACGGCTTATATTGGAGGGAAAAAAGTAGGAAAAAATAAAATCCACTTAGGCAATTTTAGAACGGAAATTGAAGCCGCATTAGCTTACAACCGGAAGGCAAAAGAATTATTTGGTGAATTTGCCTTATTAAACGAGGTGTAACATGATAACCCTAAACATACCCGTCGCGGTCGATGAGATAAAGAAAAAGAAGATTACGCTTTACCCATGCCATGCAAACCGCGCCTCAAGCGCTGGGCAGGAGTGTGTGCGTCGGTTAGTTTATGATCGCGTGGCGTGGGATAAGAAAATTCTTCACGATGTTGGCCTTCAATACATATTTGATGAGGGAAACCGATCCGAAGAAACCACGATGAAGGAATTAAACGAAGCCGGCGTCCAAGTATTTGAAGGACAGAGGGCTTTCAAGTACCCTGAAAACGGCGGTGAAACAATCGTGACCGGACGAATTGACTGCACTGTAACCCAAGAGGCAATACCACTTGAGGCAAAGTCGATCAACCCTTATGACTTTGGTACGATCTCCGATTATGAGAGCGTAAAAAAACACAAAAAAGCTCATATTCGCGGGTATCTTGCACAACTCATGGTTTACCTATTTCTGAAAGAAAAGCCAGAAGGAATACTTCTTTTTAGGGATAAAAGCTCCGGACGATACAAACAAATCAATGTTCCTTTGGATTACCAGCTCGTCGAAGAAACCTTAAAAAAGTTTGAACTTGTAAACAAGCACATCAGAGAAAATACATTGCCGGAAAGAATTGCGGATTTAACAATCTGCAAGACCTGTCCATTCCGCGCCCTGTGTTTACCGGATACAAACTTTGGTGACGGTGTAAAACTTGTATCAGACAATTACCTTGAACAGCTTATAGAAAAACGTCAGGCCGTTGAAATCTCGGCCTCAGAATATGACGGATTCGACAAAGAACTTAAGGAACTCATCAAAAAACGTGCTGAAAATAAAGAAGCACATTTTGTTATCAACGGTCGATGGGAGGCCGTTGTCAAAACTCACGGTAAAAGCTTACGAGTAGATATTTTAAGGCTCGGTGAGATTGCAGTAGAAGCATGACCATTCGTGAAACAGCATTTTTAATTTGGGGCTATTACAAGCCACGTCTAAATTTTTACGAGAGGAACCTATTAAAAAAGTTACTAGATGGCATACGGGGGATCGGGGAGGTGGATGACAACGAAATATCAAACTACCTTTCAGATAAACAGATTGCTTGGATCAAAAAACTAGGACTGAAGTTTAGACTAAAATAAACTTTGACTTTCCAAGTGAATAGGGGTAGAATTTGAGTATGTTAAAACCTATGAGAAAAAAGACGTGGGACTTTTCATGCCTAGCTTTATAAATAATGCCGTTACTGACATGGTTAAAACCCACGCACTCGATCCTTCGAGTCAGACTCTCATAGGTCTTGTTGGTAACGGCAGTTTTATTAAGGTGCCTAATGGCGTATAAAAACATTGTCTTTGTTAAGCTAGAAAAAAGACTGTTAAATGACCATCGTTGGTGGACAATGAGTGATTATTCACAGCTTTTTTATATCAAACTGATGTTACTGGCGGCTGAAAATTACAATAAAATACCTCTAAATGACGATGTACTAAGGAAGTCACTGAGGTGTTCTTTACCTTTAAAAGATTTTCAAAGATGTCTTAATGAAATTTCATTAAATTTCCCTAAGTTTAAGAAAAATAAACACTTCCGTTATTTTAAGAACTTCGAAGAAAAGACAAATTGGTATCAAAATAAGCAATCGCTCAGCAATCGCTCAGCAATCGCTCAGCTTCATGCAGATAAAGAGAAAGAGAAAGATAAAGATAAAGAGAAAGAGCCGGCAATTGCTACTCGCCCGTCTTTGGATGATTTAAAAACATTCTTTAAAAACCAAGACCTTGCAAGTGGTTTTTTTGATTACTATTCCGCGAACGGATGGAAAGTTGGCCGAAACTCCATGAAAGATTGGAAGGCCGCGGCGCGGAACTGGCAAAGACGCCAGGGCGAGTTTTCCAAGAATGGAACACCTAAAAAACAAATAGATTTATGGAAGTGTTTTGTTTGTGAAAAACAAATGTCAGAAAACCAACGTCGCGCACACATGGACGATCACGAAAAAGAGGTTGCTAACCGTGGCTGACTGCTGGCCTTGTGCCCCACAACGAAAGAATATTCCAATAACCGATTGGGATCTGCCAAGTCTAAACGCGATGGCTAACGGACTTTTTAGTTGTTGTCCAAACCACAAAACACAAATTGAGGCTGAAATCAAAAAGCGTGAATCTGAACTACCAGAGCCACCAAAGAAATACGTTTTAAGCAAAGCAGTTAGCCAGTTCTTACCGCCGAAGCCCAAACATGAAATTAAAGATTACAACGAACCAAGAGAGCGTGAGCCGAATGATGGGAGTCTTATTGAGTAACACCGATCTAGTCCTCCAGCTTCTTCAAGACGGACAGCCGCACTTCAGCGCAGAGTTTAGAGACAGGTTGAATCTCTTGGAATACCGAAAACGAATTTCAGAGCTTCGGGATAAGGGCTATAACATTATTTCTTTTAAGCGTCAGCAAAACTTATGGGGCAAACCGCGGCCGGCGTATCAGCTCATAAAGGCGGCAATATGAACAAACCAAAATCCTCAAACGCCCGCTGGCAATGTGACATCTGTAAAAAAAGATACGATGACTACCAAGACTGTATTGACTGTGAAAAGAGCCATGAAGAAGAAAAAATCTCTTAAAACTTTAGGAAACAAACTCTGGAAACTTTGCACCCAGATCATAAAATTAAAATATGGAAATGTCTGTTATACCTGCGGACAAACGAATCTTTCGGCTCACAACTGGCAAGTCGGACATATGATCCCGCGCTCTGTCTGTGGGGCTTTCCTAAAATATAATCTCCGAAACCTGCGTCCCCAGTGCTTTCGTTGCAATATCCACGCCGGAGGAAACGGGGCAATTTTTAAAAAGCGCATGGAAGAGCGTGAAGGCTTGAATTACGTAAATCAAGTCTTTATTGACTCTCAAATTAAACTGGCAAGCGCCCAAGTTCGAGAACTTTACGAAGAGCTTATAAAAAAATATGGACAAGAATAAATGACCAAACCTAAGAAAGATGTGAAGTGTGGGTGTGGACACGTTGCCAAAGTTCATGGTTGTGGTCAAACTCTAAGGTGTATGCCATGTATGACTAAAGGTAAATACTGTGCAAGATTTGTATCACTAAGGCTACTATCAGCAAGGAGAAATAAGACAAAGAGGGAAACATGACGCTTGATTGCCTTCAACGATTCTGCAAAGACTTGCGTAAGATAGGAATTGAGAGTGTTGTAAGAGAGTCTGAATACTATCGCATAATCAACATCAACGGAATGGATTTCTACTTTTATCTTGAACCAAAAGAAACTGGGATGGAATATGATGGCTGGAGAACTGGACAAAAAGACATCATAGATGAATTGGGATTTGGAGAAAAGAGGGAAACATGAGTAGCGGAACTGTTTATTGTAGTGAATGCGGAAAAGAGCTTTACTCGAAAGGTATCCATCCAGAAAAAGGTGGAAATATCTGGTGGCATTATGGTGAGCCAGAACCAACAGTGATTTGTCCAAATGCAACCGCTTCTTATGAAAAGCCATCACCACCCCACAAGGAGATAGGATGAGTAAAATGTTTGATAATAGGGCTTTGAATAACTTGCGGGCATAAATTACCTGAAGAGTGCGATGTGCTTATCAGATATATTTAGGCGTCACTTTATTTTTATGGGCGGTGCATGTATTGTTTCTTCGGATGATTTGGCCGCCCTAATCAAAGACCTTCACAAATGGTCAAGAGAACGTCACCGCTCCATCAAGAAGAAAGGGAAGAAGAGATGAATCAGCCAGTCAAATGCCCCGTCTGTGAAGGCCGTGGCCATGTTCATGGAGGATTTTATTATCCCACACCAGGTATGCCTTCCGTATCAAATGTCATTCAAGAGATGTGCCGTGCATGTCAAGGCGTAGGGATAATCTGGACGAAACCAAATGAAACGGGAGAGATAGGATGAGTTTGAAGCCGACAAGAGAGGGATGAAGAGTATGGAAAACTGGCTGTGCAACGAGGCTGACATTCGTTGCCATCTTAGATTACGCCACCAGAAAACTCTCTTCCAAGTGACAGACACTGTCAGACACTTGGATAGGCTTAATTTTAATCAAGGAGAGATAGAAAAAGACAAAAGGGAGATAGGATGAAGCAGAATGAGGAGATAGCAAGACAACTTTTATATACTCTCAATGCCTATAATTGGGCTGTCAACAGATATTCTAACGAAAAAATGGAAGAAATTGATATCGGGCATATTATTAAAGTACTCTCAGCCAAAGACCAAGAATATGAAGGGAGGATAGAGGAGCTTGAACTTGGAATTTTAAAATATCCACACCAAGTTTTGATACCGGCTACTTTATTTGAATCTCAAGAACATGCAATCAAAGACCTCCAAGCCAAAATAAAGGAACTTGAAAGTCTTATCCATCTTCACCATGACGGTGAGTTTAAGACGGCTAAACAGGTGATAGAACTCCAAGCTAAAGTAGATGAGCTGAAGAATGAAGTTGATTCACTCCTTCAAGGTCATGCGGGTGATAAGGGAACTGTTAAGATGATTGGTTTAGAAAATATTAAACTGAAAGAAAAAATCGCTATGCTGGTTGAGGCTTTGAAAATAGCTCGCTATGGAGTTAACCACACACAGATTTCTTATGACAAAAATCTGCCCGAAGAAGAATATGGTGTAAATATGGCATTAGGTTGTCATTTCCCATTGACCAAAATTGATGAAGCCTTAGCCAAACTAAGAGGTGAGAAATGAGTCAATGGGCAGTAGTAAAAGACGGTATCAACAAGACCTTCACCAAGATTCACATGGACGAGATTGAAGCACACGATGAGGCAAAACGTCTGTGTCGATTAGAGAATAAACCATTCTTAGTAATTCGAATAACAGGACGTTATTACCAAGAGGAAAAGCCCGTGGCTTTTGAGAATCTGACATGAGCAAGTCCCAAATGAAACGGATTAACCTACAGAAAGGGTTGCCTATGGATACGCCTAATCATTCAGAGGTAGCGAGGAATATTGTAGATAAATTTGGAATCGGATATATCAATGGCGAGAAAGCGAACTGTTTGGAATTGAATATTACCAATGCACTTGTCCAATCCTTCCTCGATGGAAGAAAGAGTGGGATTAATGCAAGTGTAGATGTGGCTAACGAATTAGCTAGAAAAATGAATATTTTAGGTTCTGACGCAAAGATGGTGAGGAAAATGACTCACGCTGAGATTCAGGCCGAAAGAGTTTATCAGACTCAGGATGTAGCCCAAGCCATAAAAAATCTAATGAGGGAGGGGAAGTGAAGAAACTAATTGTTTTAACCGTCTTATTTTTGACTGGAATTGTAAATTGTTATTCTGATGATCAGAGTATTTTAGTTCAGGGGGGTTGGGAACACACCGCTTCAAGTGCCTATGAAGATTCTTGGACAAACTCAGTTCGTTATGAACACAAGCTCTACAAGAACTTGTGGATAGGCCCAGAGTACACTTACCACGGGCCTATGGAACACCACACAGGTCAAAACGATGGAACACGTTTTGACTATGGTGATGTTTCTGGGCATTCGTTACTGCTTAATTTAATTTATTACCCTGAATGGGCAAAGGTAAAAAACATTCAAGCCTACGCAATCACCGGCGGCGGGTGGTCTTGGTGGGATTTTGATGAGTCGGATGGCGTTAAGGAATTGGGAATCATTGTCGATCTAGGAGACGCCTTCGCTTACAAGGTTGGCGCTGGGGCCGTTTATCCAATTAATGACGATTGGAGTTTTCTTGTCGAGTGGTCGTTTTTTAAAGCGGCGATCACCAAAGACGCTTATGAGGGTGACGGTTCTTATTCCGCGATTTTAGGCGACGACAAAGCCTCTGGCCGCGTCAGAATTGGAGAGGAAGAAACAAGACTTACCTTTGGCCTTAAATACTCATGGTAAAATTCTTTAAGGATATTTGGTTTATATTTTGTCTCGGTGAAAAACAGATCAAGGAACTACATGAAAAATATATCAATAGACGATGAGGTTTATGCAATTTTAGCCTCAATTGACGACACTAAAGAGGGATCGGAGTGGTTCGGAAATCAGTTTGAATCCCTACAGGCTTCGCGGATGAAATATCCCGCAGGTAAAAACTTTCGTGTTCATCATCACATATTGAACCCGCGCACAATAAAAAGAACTCAGGAATCCTTTGTGGTTGTGCGAGGAAAAATAGCAGTGGACGTTTATGACAACAAAGCTACCCTAATCGGAACCCTTGAAGCCTCGCAAGGTGACGCGGTGTTTGTTTATCGCGGTGGGCATGGGGTTCGGATCATTGAGGATGCGGTTGTCTACGAAATTAAGGCTGGTTCTTATAGTTACGTCAGCGAAGATAAGGAATATTTGAATGATTAAGAGTGGATATGTACGAACGTAATAACTGCATCCGTCAGTTTGAAAAGACCATAGCAAAGCATTGTGGTGCGCTTTATGGAATCGCGGTCGAGAGTTGCACCGCCGCGTTGTTCTTGTCTTGCCTATATCTCAAGGTGGGTAAGGTGACTATCCCAAAGAAAACCTACTTCAGCGTTCCAATGAGTATTATTCATGCTGGCGGGTGTGTTAGATACGAGGATCTAAGTTGGTTCGGTGCTTATCGGTTAAAACCTTATCAGATTATAGACAGCGCGATGAGATTTAAGAAGGATATGTATTGGCCCGGCCAGTTTCAATGTCTGTCTTTTCATTACGCTAAACATATCCCAATTGGCAGGGGTGGGATGATTTTAACTGATAACAAGAAAGCCGCTAAATGGTTCAGGGTGATGCGGAATGACGGTCGGCGGGAGATTCCGAAAGAGAAAGACAATGTAAAACTTTTAGGATGGAACTTCTATATGACCCCGGAACAAGCGGCGAGGGGTCTGTCCTTGTACTATTGGCGAATCTTCAATCAACCAGACCCGCAAGACCTTCCGATGACGCATGGAGATATCAGTTATGTTTGCTAAATACTCCAGATACTACGATCTTTTTAACCAAGACAAGCCGTACAAAAAAGAGATTGAATTTGTTTATTGGTGGGCTAAAAAACCAAGAACTATTTTTGATATCGGATGTGGAACTGGTAACTATTGGAAATATTATCCAATAAAGACAAAAATTTTCGGTGTTGATAAGTCTAGGGCGATGGTTGAATTGACCGATGGCAAGTTGTTTCCAAACTTTAAAAGAGAAATTATGTGCGCGGACATCACAAAATTTAAAATGGAATCTAAGTTTGATTGCGCCACGGCTTTGTTCGACGTGATAAATTACATTTCAAAACATGATTGGTGGAAAAATATCCCGGTTAAAGAAGGTGGGTATTTTATATTTGATGTTTTTAATTCTGAAAAGGTGTATAATGATCGTTTTAGAACAACTATAAAAAATGTTAAAGGCATTTCAAGAAGTATTATACCTATTAACTATAATGGAAATTCAGTTGACTTGCTTATTGACGTCTATGTTGGAAAAAAAGTTTTTAGAGAGAAGCACAAAATATATATTTATAACAAAGAACAATTATCAAATTTTTGTGGGAAAGAATTTAGGATAATTGAGATTAAGGAAACTGACAAATGGCAACAGTGGTGGAAGCTACAAAAAATATAAAGTTTGATAAATTTTATCATAGGGCATGGAGAGCAAAAAACCCACTAAAAGTTTTTAAGGCAAACAGAAAATTTAGAAATAAAAATAAAGTTCGTTTAAAAAAATACCATAAAAAATGGTATCAAGAACATAAGGTCGAACATGACAAAAAAAGTAGGAAATATTTAAAAAAAAATCCCTGGATTTGTCATTATTCAAATGCTAGGCAAAGATGTTTAAATCCGAAGCAAGCGGATTTTAACTCCTACAAGGGAAAAGGCATTAAATTTAAAATGTCAGTTAATGACTTTAAATTTTTGTGGTTTAGAGATGGTGCGTCAAAAATGAAAAAACCTAGCATCGATAGAATTGATGTCAATGGGGATTATTTTATTGATAATTGTGAATTTGTTGAAATGAGTATAAATTTAAAGCGAAGAAATAAATGAAGATCGCTTTGCTTCACCGCTACCCATCAGATCGCATCAGAGAAACCAACGCCGCTTTTCCATATCTTAAAGCTAAAGGGATAGATGTTCTAACATTTAAAAAATTTGACCGACTCGGTAATTTCGGGAAATTCTGGAAAAGCATAGCATGGATTTTTTATGCCCCGTGCCTTGTTATTGGAAAAGGGTATGACGTTCTATATTTAGATGATTCATATCCATTTTACCCGGCACTCGTAAAGCTTGCTTCTCCCAGATCTCGGGTTGTTATACGGCTTGGAGACTTGCACCTCATGTACTACTACAAGGGGTGGCTATATTGGATTCTCCACTTCTTCGAAGAAATCGGTTGGTCGGTTGCCGACAAAATACTTGTCATTTCAAACGCCATGGCAGAGGTCTTAAGAAAAGAGGGCTATCCTTGCGAGGTTGTCCGTGATCCAGTTGACCCAAAAGATTTTCCAATTAACGGTTTATCTAGCAACGGAACGGTCATGTTTCATGGCGTACTTACAAGAAATAAAAATATTGATATTCTTCTGGGAGCGGCGAGGTTTCTTCCAGAAATTGATTTTATTATTGTCGGCGACGGTCCGGATCTTAATCGGTTGCAAAAGATAGCCCCAAGAAACGTATTTTTTGATGGGTGGACGCCGTTTAAAGATATTTGGCTTAAAATCGCTTCGTGTTCAGTAGGGGTTGCTTTGAGGAGTGATAATCCTGGGAATGAGTTTGTCGTTACCTCTCCATTTCTTCAATATGGAATTATGGGCAAGCCCTGTCTTGTTACTCGACGGGGGGTCTTTGGGGATTACAAATGGCAGTTTAATGGTGTGGATGAGCTTGTCGAGAAGATAAAAATTCTTATTTCAAAGCCGGAAGAAGGTGAGAAGTTAAGAAAATTCGTTCTTGAAAACCACGACGCCGAAAAAATAGCTGGGGAGATATGGGAAATCCTTACGCAAGCGTCATAATTTGCACCATGGGCACCCCGGCCCTAGTACTCAAATGTCTAGAAGAACAGACCTTCAAGGACTTTGAGATCATTATAGCCTCTGAGAAGGGCATTGTGAATGCCATGAATAACGCACTAGCTAAGGCCACAGGCACGATATTTGTCAGGGTAGACGATGACGTGGATATCCCATCTCATTGGTTGCAGGAGCTTATAAAGCCATTTTCTGAGGCTATCGTAGCCGGAGTGACAGGCCCAACCTATGTTCCTATGGCTCGACGTAAGAACAGGGATAGCATTCGGATCTGGGAGAAGCCGAACTGGTTTTTAAGATGGATGACTGGTTGCGATAAATTTAGACCAGCTGGGATCTACAAATGTGGGATGGTTTCTTATGATTCAAACTACGCAGAGAGGTTCGATAACCATGCGCCTGAGTTTCAGCCAGATCATCTTGAAGGTACAAATTGGGCGATGAGGACTGATCTTATCCGCGCTGTCGGGGGGTTTGACAAGGCTTTTGACGGGGTTTGTGAATGGTTCGATACGGATGTTGAGTTTAAGATCAAAAAACTTGGCTACGTCCTTCGATATTGCCCGAAGGCATACCTCTGGCACTGGCTTGAATTTAGCGACAATTACAATGAGCGATTTGATGGTGTCGGTCGGATAAAGAATTGGATACGGTTTCACCATAGGCATACGAAGTTTCATTGGAAGATGATAGTTTATCTCATGGTTTGGGGAGGGTATTTCCTATGCAAAAAGTTTCGGTAATCATCCCCACAATGAAAGGCCGCGAGACCATGCTTCAAAAACTTCTCTCAACCATTCCGGACGAATACGAAAAGATCGTGGTGGATGATGAGGATTTGCTTTTGGCCGCCAAAAGAAACAAGGGGGCCAAACTTGCCAAAGGAGAATACCTTTTTTTCGTTGATGATGATAATTACCTTACGCCCGGAGCGATAGAAGCCGCGCTTGAATTGGCTGAAAAAGAAGGTGTTGGGGTTGTAGGTTTTATGGCGTGTTATGATGACAAGCAAGACCTCGTTGCGGATGGTGGCTCTAAGCGAAATTATTTAACGGGCTTCACCACAGGGATAAACACTAATGCCTTTTGGCCTAGATTAAATAAAACACCATACGAAGTTGATGAAGTAGCCAATGCTTTTATGATCCACGCCGAGCTGTTCTTTGAACTTCAGGGCTTTGATGATGTCAACTTCCCGATGGACATGAATGAATCGGATATATGCTTTAGAATTAAGAAAATGGGTTATACTATAATGATGAATCCGTTAGCGATGGGTTACCACAAATCACAGACGTATTCTTGTTTTCCTAACTTTCGAAAGGAGATGTATGCGTATTTTCATGGAAACGGTCGCGTTGGTTTTGCGCGAAAGCATTATCACGGTTTATGTTATTGGGGCCACATTAGCATTTTCCTTCCTCTATTTCTTTGTTTTTATACAGTATCGCTTCTTTGGAGAAAAAACTTCAAAGTAATTTTCCCATTCCTGAAAGGGGTGTTCGATGGACTACGAGGTCGTAGAACGAATAAATATCAACCGCGCTAACTGCGTCAAAGTTGGTTCGTTTTTGTATGACAAAGAAGTAGACGGACTTTACCATGAAAGCCATTGGTGGTTCCCAGTTCAAATTGGAATCACGCATGGACTTACCAAGTGTCAAGTTACTCCAATGTTTTTGAAATTGCCGTTTTTGATGAAAGGGTGGGTTCAGGAATATATACTTCTCAGAGAAATTGAACTTTTGAAACTTACCCTAACAGGAAAGATTTTAATGCACGGCTCTTGTTACGCCAATACTCTGGTAGTCGGCTTCCCAAACTCCGGCAAGACCTACCAGACGTACAAGGCCGTCTCGGAAGGGGCGAAACTTATCTCAGAGGAATACACCATAATCTACGATGGTAAAGCCCACCCCTACGAGCGCGTTATGAGGACGTGCTTCTCGGCTCGGACGATGAAAGATTGTAACATCGAGACTTCCTTAAGGGAAAAACTCTGGCTCGCGGCCGCCACACTTCGGGCGACTCTTTTCCCTTTCATGTACGAAGCGGTGATTTGGAAGAATATCCATGTAAGCGGCGAGGCGTCAGAGATAAAGAAGATCGTCTATGGTTCCACAGGCCGCGAGGTTAAGGACTGGAAAGAGTTTGCGATACTTTGTGAGAATGAGTTCCCTTTTATGTCGAGCGAATTTTTACAGGCTTACGCCATCGCCTCTGGTCTTGATTTATTAAAGATTCAGGAAACCCAAAGAAATTTAATCAAGGAGTTTGTTGAGAGTGTTTATCAAAATTAAAACGAGGGATGGAAGATTCAGTCATGGTGCTAGGGTAAAATCTCCGTCTGGAAGATTGGGAACATTTATTGACGATTATATTCCTGACAGTTGCCTATATGATAAATACCATAGAGTACAAATTAAATGGGATGATGGAGAAATCGAAATCAGGTACCCGCAAACATTGGAGGTTGTTAAATGAAAATTTTAATCACAGGAAATAAAGGCTTCATCGGAAGCGGTCTTGTCGGCGACGGAATCGACATCAAAGATGGTTTTGATATCCTTACCTACAAAGCCAAAAATAAATACGAAGTTGTGATACACACCGCCGCAAAAACAAGTGTGGTGGAATCAGAAAAACAACCTGCATTTTATTTTGAAACGAATATCACTGGCACTATGAATATGGTGAAACAACACCCGGAATCACATTTTATATATTTATCTACCGCAGCCATTTATGGAGAAGGATTAGACCATACGGTAAACTCGATTCCACAGCCATCTTCAACTTACGCTTACACAAAATATTTAGGAGAAGGAATTATAAAAAAATTTGCGAAGTCTTGGGTGATCCTGAGACTAACAAACGTGATCGGTGACGGTGAGCGCGGCGAGCCGAACGTCTATCAGATTTTTCAGAAGGCGGATGTGCTTCCGATTTATGGGGATGGCCTACAAACAAGGGATTTTATCCACGCTGATAAAGTCCGGGAAGTCATAATGAACAGTCTCAACAAGCGCGGCGTGTTCAACGTTGGGTCGGGGGTGTCAAAAACAATTCTTCAGGTGGCGAAGGAATTTAACAAGCCGATGGAGTTCCTACCAGCACGTTCGGGTGAAATCAGAAACTTCGGAATTAAGGACGCAATCTCATGTTGAGCATAATTCTCCCTAATCACTACGAAGCCACAATCCATGAGTTCATTGCCGAGGTCGAGGGGCGTTTCCCTTGCTGTGAAATTATCATTTCTAACGACTCTGAAAGCAAAGGCAAGGGATGGGCTATCCGGGAAGCGTTGAGGCATTGCAAGGGAGATCAAATTGCCATGCTCGATGGAGATGGTGAAATCCCGGCACGGATGCTTTTGAGACTGCTTCCATTCCTCGAAGATTTTGATGTGGTGGTTGGTTCAAAAAGATTGGCAAAAACCTCCCCTTTAAGAAGAAAGATAATGACCCATGTAACAAGAATTTGGTTTCGGTTTCTTTTCGGGGTTCAGGTTGATACGCAAACAGGGATTAAAATTTTTAGACGCTTGGCACTTGATGCATTAGATTGGTCTTGGGAAAGTAACGGATTTATTTATGATTGCGAGGTCATTGCTAGGTTACAAAAAAAAGGTTTTAAGATAGTAGAGGTACCGATTGAATGTGAGATTAGGCGACAGCTTGCGTTCAAAACAATTTTCAGAATCGCCGGAGAGAGTGTTTGGCTATGGTTTCGATTACTCAAAAAGAATTAGCTTATATCGCTGGATTTATTGATGGCGAGGGTTGTTTGACTTTAGACCTTGGATTTTCACGAAAAACTCTTGTTTTTTCTGCTCGATTGATCGTGGTGAACACAGACAAAAGAATCATTAAGTGGTTGGCTAGAAAAATAGGCGGTGGTTCATGTGATATGAAAAGAAACCCCGGAAAATATCATAAACCAGCATATCGTTTTTTCTTGTGCGCTCAATCGGATTTACTGAAATTTTTGGTCGAAATTTATCCCTATTTAAGAATAAAAAAGAGACAAGCCAGAGTTTTGATAGGTATTTTGAAATATAGAGCGAAATTTTTTGGATTTAGGCCAAGAAATACTATTGGGAAAATGGAACTTTCGGCACTGAAAAAAATAAGGGAGTTAAATAAAAAGGGATGTCGACCTTGAAAGTTTCTATCATCATTCCTTGTAAAACGCTAGACGATTACGCCCAGCGGTGTTTAAAGCATTGCAAAGCACTCGAAGAAGATAAGGAAATAATCCTTGTTCCTGATTCGGTGTGTCCGGGATATCCCGCGGCTAAGAGGAATTGGGCGATGCAACAAGCTAAAGGTGATATATTTGCCTTTATAGATTCGGATGCTTTTCCTGATCATGATTGGCTCAAAAACGCTCTTTACTGGCTTCAGTGCTATTCGGCAGTCTGCGGGCCCGGGGTCTTGCCGCCGGATGCACCATTCAAGGAACGAGTCGCCGATCAGGTTCACAAGTGGGTTTTCTGTCCTTATCGGGTAACTCCGAAGAAACCTCGGATCGTGCCGTGGCACCCGACCTTCAACCTCATTATCAAGAAAGAGGTCGCCACGCAGTTTGACAGCTATTTGACAGGCGAAGATGACCGCTTCTGTGAAAAAATAAAAGGGGGGATTTTCTACCATCCCGATATTTTGGTCTACCACAACCGACGCGGGGCGTTCAGGCCGTTGTGGCGACAATTTGCGACGTATGCACGTCACAAGGGAGCTTTTAAGGCACTCGCCCTGATCGCTTTTGTGACAACAATATGGACTTATGCCATTAACTTTGCGAAAGGATTTATTAGGAGAAAGCCATGAGCAAGACTTTATATCATTGCGAGTGGTGTAAAAAAATGATCTATGATTGGCCAAGCAATAAAAGGTTTAAGCATATTTTTTGTGGTTTAAAATGTCGTGGTAAATACTTCTGGACTAAAAAGAATCCAGCAAAGAAGTCTAGCGTAAAAAGGATTTTGAGAAATCAAAAATTAGGAAATAAAAACCCCCAATTTGGAAAACCCTCTTGGAACGCAGGACTCAAAGGGGTGCAAATTGCGTGGAATAAAGGAAAAAAATTCCCGCAATTTAGTGGTGCTAATAGCTCTAATTGGAAAGGTGGTGTCACGCCCGAAATAAGGAGAATCAGAAACAGCGACGAATATGCTTTGTGGCGTAAGGCTGTTTTTGTCAGAGACAACTATACCTGTATTTGGTGTGGTTCAAATGGAAATATAAACGCAGACCATATCAAACCTTTTTCAGACTATCCAGAGCTTCGTTTCGCTATTGACAACGGAAGAACGCTATGTGTCTCTTGTCATAAAACAACACCCACTTATGGCGCAAAATGGAGATGGAACAAATGCCGAAAGCGCTGATCACAGGTTCTATGGGTCTCTGCGGGACAGAAGCGACAAAATATTATTTGAACGAAGCGTGGGAGGTTGTTGGAATTGACAACGATATGCGAAAGCACATGTTTGGGCCAGAAGCATCGGTATTGAAAAATCGAATTGACCATAGGAATTATACTCATCATGGGGTTGACATTTCAAAGGCGGAGCCAATTATCACTAAAGAAAAGCCAGATATAATTCTTCATTTCGCCGCAGCCCCATCCCACGATTGGTCTGCTACAAACCCACTTTTGGACTTCGGAATAAATGCCTACTCAACCCTCATGCTTTTGGAGATGGTTAGAAAGCACTGTCCCCAATCCGTGTTCGTCTATACCTCAACAAACAAGGTTTACGGAGATACCCCGAACTTTCTGCCATTGGTGGAAAAAGAAACACGGTACGAGTGCGAAGCCCTACCAAACGGGATAGACGAGATGATGAGTGTAGATCACTCCATGCACTCACCTTTTGGGGTTTCAAAGCTCGCCGGAGACTTGTACGTACAGGAATACGCCCGATACTTTGGCCTCAAGACAGGCGTTTTCCGTTGCGGGTGCATCACCGGCGCCGCTCATGCCGGGACAGAACTTCACGGTTTCCTTGCGTACATGGCACGGTGCAAGAAAACAGGAACGCCCTACAAAGTCTTTGGGTATCAAGGAAAACAAGTCCGTGACCAAATACATGCCTCGGACCTTGTAAGAGCGATTAACTGTTTCGTCCGCAATCCAACGCCAGGAGAAGTCTATAACATGGGCGGCGGCACACACGCGAACGTCTCTGTTTTGGAGGCTCTGAACATGTTCAAGATAAAAGACTGGATGTATATGGATGAGGCAAGACGAGGCGACCATCAATGGTACATCAGCGATACAAGGAAGTTTGAATCAGACTACCCAAAATGGAAAAGAGAATATAACCTGTGGGCTATTATGGAGGATTTAATGAAATGAATTATGGAGATATTGTTACTCTTAAAGGAAAGTTTTATAACGGGCAAACGGGGGTTATCGTCGGTATAAATAGACCGAGAGTTGAGTGGAAAAATCCATCATATAAAGTAAAAATAGACGATGGAAATATTGTTGATGATGTTTCTTATTCTGAAATGGAAAAAGTTATCATTTGTGAGAAATGCAAGTCTACAAGGATTTGATGAGATGAAAACAGCAGAAGAAAATAGAGCCAAGAGAGCAATTTATCGTAAAAACACCATAAGAGAAAGGTATCTCTACAATAAAAAAAGACGAAAAGATAAACCGTGGATAAATTCATTTGATAGTGCTAGGCAAAGATGTAATGACCCAAATCACGTGGCATATCATTCTTACGGAGGCTTTGGGATTAAATTCTTATTGGCAATGGAAGAAATAAAATATCTTTGGGTGCGGGACAATGCGGAGGGTATGAACTTTCCAAGCCTAGATCGAATTGATAATGACGGGCATTACGAATATTCAAATCTCAGATTTATAGAGAGAAGCGAAAATTCTTCAAGGCCAAAAAGGAAAAAAAATGCGGGTTCTATTTAAAGACAGTCCGTTTCATTCTCAGAGGCAGTACCAAAAAAAAGTTTGGATATATCCAGCGCATTTAGCGATGTTCGCGACGCATCTACGCGACCAAGGCAATGAGGTTGTTTGGCTTGGAGAGGATGACGGAAAATTTGACCGCATTATAGAATCGGATCGCCAGATTGATGTTGACTATGAAAAACTCCCCATCCCTGATCGAGTGTTCACAAATTCGATGAACCCAAAATATTTAAAATACGGCAATTACAAGAAATCTAGGGGTACTCATCTTCTATCATCGAACCTTTGCTGGTATGGACGCTGTTCGTTTTGTGTCGATACCGAAAGGCTGCAAGCGGGTGAACACAGAGGTGTTCGTTCTGTAGACCATGTACTTTCTGAGATAGATGATTGCATCAGAATTGGACATAACGAAATATTTGACGATGCCGGGACGCTTCCTATTGGAGCATGGTTACAAGAATTTTGTGAAAAGATGATACGATCCAAAAGAAATAAAAAGATTATGTTGGGCGCCAACATGAAACCAATTTCCGAAAAGGTCGTGCCATTCAAGCTGATGAAAGAAGCTGGGTTCAGGTTCATGCTTGTCGGGGTTGAATCAGCTAATCAAGAGACAATCAACCGGATTCAAAAGGGGCAAGAGTCTAACAAAGTCATTGAGAATATAAAAGCCATGAACGATGCCGGGCTTGAGGTACATTTGACTTCGATGTTCGGTTATCCGTGGGAAAGCCATGAGGACGCCATGCGGACTGTGAATGAAATCCATTACTTGTTGCGGAAAGGCTACGTTAAGACAGCCCAAGCGTCGGTCTATATGCCCCCTCGCACAGCCCCAGATCCAAATGCCGATGGGCAAAAATACATTAAGATGATTTACGACATCTACAAAGACCCACGCTATTGGCTAAGAAAGGTTCTTGATATTCGTAGAATCGAGGACATCACTTACTTGCTAAAGAGGATCGGTCATGTCAAACACGCAGAATAAAGTACCGGGTTATTCAAAAAAAATCCCGTGCAACGAAACGAGATACTTTTTTGAGAAGGTGAAGGGAAAACAATTTCATCCAAAAGAATCAGCTTGTGATGAATTTACCGTCCGACTACAGATAAGAAAACGCCATTCTTTAGATTGGAACGCTGTTGCTTACCAGCTTTGTATAAGAGATTGGGTTAATCAATTTCATACTATCGGCATGACTTCTGGAAATAGCACAAAGCTTGTTTCAACTTTCAGAGTGCGTCTTGGGGACCATTCTAAATGTATAATAGCGTCAAGGAAGTATCAGCTTGCTCTAAAAGAATATAATAAAACCAAGAAGATGCCAGTATATGATTGGCCTATAAAATGTTTGGTGGAGAAAAAATGAACCTGATAATTATAATTATTTTGTTATTAATTCTTCAGAGACTTGGAGGCTGTTAAATGTTTGAACAAATAGCATGGATTATAATTGTAAATCTTGCGCTTTACATTAAGACTTTACGCTTTAAGTTTGTCTCCGACGACTTCTCCTGTTGGAAAAACCCCCCAGTTGCCAAGAACGCCTGGCATAAACTTTGGCTTGAAATCACAGGCCAGAAGAAAATATATGCCAAGAGCATTCAGTTTGTCCGCGCTAATGGCAAGCTCTTTATGGCAATCGTGAGGAAAGAAGAGATGGAGCATCTTTTAACGCTTCTTATTCATATCGGTATCTGCGTAACGATTTATTTCGCTTTTGGGGCTTCGTGGATTTCTTTCGTAGCGGCCATGCTTTATTCCACGAACCCGGTCAATAACCAAGGCACGATCTGGCCGTCCGGCAGGGGGTATGCTTTTCCGATTCTTTTCCTTGTTCTTTCGATGGTGGTTCCGATTCTCTCGCCACTTTTTCTATATGCTGGGACTTGGTACACCGCAGGGTTCCTCTCACCGCTATCACTTATCGGATCAAACGTTTGGTACATCTTGGCCTCAATGCCCCTGATATGGTACTTACACTCAAGGAAATTCACGACCGCCGTCAGGAATAAGCAAAAATCGGAAACGTTCGCCGAGGATAAAATAGTTCACCCAAAAAAACTAATCTTGGGAGTTAAATCTTTCGGATTTTACCTTTTTTTGTGTATCATTCCTTTTCGGATAACCTTCTACCACAATTTTCTCCAATCATCGGCTGGAAGCATGAAGCGTAAAAATTATACCCTCTGCCGGTATTTTTGGATTGGGTTTATAGCTATAGTCACATGGGTTTATTTCGCTTTCACTATCCAATGGAATTTGCTCTTGTGGGCGTGTCTTGCTTTCTTTATTACTATTGTTCCATTTTGTAACATCGTCCGGGCGAATCAGGAAATAGCTGAACGCTTCGCCGCGCTCCCAAATGTATTCTTGATGTACGCTCTAGCTCAGTTTATTGCACCTTATAGCATTTTATGCACAGCGTTCGTAGTCTTTTACGCAACAAGGACATTTTATACCCTAACGCTTTACAAAGACGAGTACAACATTACCGAGTGCGCTGTCATCGAAGATCCTCACGCTTGGTGGGCTTGGCATTGCCGCGCCATGAAGCGATGGGACACTCAAAGCTACAAAGAGGCCCTTATCCTTTGGGTGATGGCAAAACTTATCTCTCCGAATGAATTCAAGGTTTTAATTAACATCGCAACGTGCCTGAGACTTTTAAAAAATGATAAAGAGGCCGACGAATATTTGAAGCTCGCAGAGCAGAACATTGTTCCTGGTCAAGAGAAAGAGGCGGCAGAATTTATAGATAACCATAGACGTGGAAAATTACCGATATTGCTTTAAAGAACACTTGCTTTAAAAAAAGTCAAGTGATATTATCACAGTAGTGGGAGATTCGACATGCCAACACCATTTGAAAAAAGACCGTTCAGTATGTTCTCGGTTTCGGATGAAATCACTGTCAATCGAGTCGGGAAGCGAGTGACAATCAAAGGGCGGGATGGAACTTTTACGGATTCTGATTCTGTGGAATCGAATCTCCTTTTTGAAATATTGAAAGTGCTTAAGAAAAAATGAGTTATGATTTTAGAATGAGGATTTATGGCTGGTAAAAAAGGAAGAAGCGGACGCAGACCCATGAGTGAAGAATGTCTACGCCTTCGTGTACTTCAAAAAGGGTGGGAGCTTGCTGACGAAGATTTAAATAATCCTTCCCTTGATATGGAAATCAAGAGAGATATTTATCTACGATTAATCTCCAAAGACATACCGACAGAATTTTCAGGCAATGTTACAGCTCAAGTAACCCAAATGCCCGCGATCCAGAAAGAATATCCTGGTGAGGCCAATAATACCAACCGCATAGCGGAGTATTTCATTGGCTCGCCTCCTCCTCCCACAGATTCTTGATATCCCGGATAAATTACTTCCTCTTTTAGATCCCGACAACTTTAACAAATACCGATACTTTATTATCAAGGGCGGTCGTGGTGGCGGCAAGTCTCAAGGGGTTGCCCGCTTTGTCCTTTACTTAAACGAGAAATACAGTCTTCGCACTGTTTGCGGTCGTGAGACTCAAAATTCAATCTCCGAATCAGTCTACTCTCTTCTTTCGGATTTAATCCTTCAGTATCAATTGAATTTCGAAGTAGCTGCTTCTAAAATCTCATCCAGGGAAAAGTCAAGTGAATTGAATTTTAGAGGGTTTAGACAACAAGGAGCTTGGAATATTCAAGGTCTTGAAGGCGTGGACCTAGTTTGGATAGATGAATCTCAAGCTCTAACTAAACCAACGCTCGACGTTCTTATCCCTACCATCCGTAAAGAAAACGCAAAGATCATATTTACCATGAATCCGCACGTTCACAACGACCCCGTGATTGTAATGCTCGGCAAGCGCAAAGATTGTCTCGTGATAGACATAAATTATCTCGATAATCAGTTTTGCACCAATGCTCTTATCAACGAAGCTAACGAATGTAAGAAGCTTTCCGAGAAAGATTATAAGCATATTTGGCTCGGTGAACCTCTGGATCAATCAGAGGATTCATTATACTCTTTGGAAGATTTTGAGATTGGAAAGAGAGCCGCCCATATCCTTGCCAAAGGTTATGGCGTTCGTGTCGCGGGCTTCGATGTTGCGCGTTACGGTGACGACAAATGCGCCGCGTTCATCTTTCAACAGATGGGAGCATTGCATTGGGAAGAAATCTTTTGTGACGAGTGGGATCACAGGGATCTGAATTACACAACCGGACGCATACTAATGATCTGCAACGAACAGGGTGTTGACATGGCCGCTATTGACGAGGATGGAATAGGATCAGGACCATTTGACACGCTCTCCAAAGGCCGAGGACTCGAATACTTTGTGGGGTTTCGTAATCCAGGACTTAGTTATCAAGACAACAAGTCTTTTGGGAACACCCGCACCTTAAACGCCTATAAGCTTAAAGACGCTCTTGTGAATGGCCACAGGCACGTAAAGACTCAAAGAGCCATTGATGAGTGTTTGACTATTAAATATACCTTCGACCACAATCAAAGGCGTATCCTCGTATCAAAAGAAAAAATGAGGAAAGACGGGTTTAAGTCTCCAAACATCGCTGACGCAATTATAATGGCAGAGTCTTTAATCGGGCAGGTGAAACAAAAACAGGATAGACAATACGAACCGAACGTGCAACAATACGCTAAGGAAGATGATTTGTTTAAGCTTGCAGGGGTGAGATAATGGCAGTAGGAACAACAGCAGCGATATTGCTTGCACTTGGTGGAGGAGCAGCGGCAGGTTTCGGAGCTTCAAAGCTTATGTCCGGTGGCGGGAGTAAAGTATCTTCACCAATGTCTTTACCTCAACCTCCAAGCGCGGACGCCGCCGCAGGAAAAGCTGGGGAAGTGATAAAAAAGAAAAGAGCCGCCATGACCCAGAGCATTTACACCTCGCCTCTTGGGGTGGCTGGTGAAGCGCAGATCGCACGGAAGACGCTTTTAGGTCAATAAAATTGGCATACCTGTCATCGGGCGGATGATGCCTGGATACGCACCAGAGCTTTTAACGGTAGTGAAAATCTACTCTGCCATAAAATGAGGGTCGAGATATATTCCGAGAAGTATTTTTCAGATGTTGTTGGACTCATTGAAAAGTTTCACTCGGAATATCTAACGGATTATTACGGTCTACCGTTAAAAGACGCAATCACGGAAACGCTAATCAATTTTAAGGATTTGACGTTTCTGTTAATCAATAAAGACAAATGCGTTGGCGTTCTGGCTGGCGTGGAGATAAAGTCAAAGCTGAATGACGAGCGATTCTTTCAGGAGATTATTTGGTACGTTGAGAAACCTTATGGGCATTTTGGATTTTATCTCATTGAGAAAGTAAAAATTATGTTGAAATCGCTTGGGTTTAGTCATATTATCATGTCAGTCTTGGAGAGTATGAAATCCAAGCGGATTGAAGCAATTTATAACAAGCTTGGTTTTAAACCAATTGAAACGCATTATATTAGGAACTTGTAATGGGTTGGGCCGAACGGTGCAATCCAGACAGCGAATGGAATAGAAAACGAGCATTGAATATGTCTTCAAACGTAGCATCCCCAATTTCAAATAGTCCAATAAAACAGGTGTCGATTCCGGCCTCGCCGGATGAGCCTATGGTCATAGAGATAACCCCAAAGAGCATTTTCAAGCTCTTTAAGGAGTTCTTATGCCGTATGTTCAGGATCAATCCGTCGCCGCCAAGCCAGTCTCAAAGCCCCGCGCCGACGAGTTAATCCAGCAGTACGAACAAGAATTATCCAAACGCCGTAACTTTGAAAGTTATTGGCAGACCCTCCATGATTATTTCTACATCGAATCAGTCGACGTAAATAAAACCTATTCGATGGGCAATGAGCTTGACCCATCGATGCTTTGGGATTCTACGACCCTTGAAGCTTCGGATGTATTTGCGTCCGGGTTTATGAATTATCTCACTCCTCCAACTTCCAAATGGTCAAGACTTAGGTCCCGAGATCCCGAGCTTCAATCAAACGAAGCGGTCAGCGCATTTCTTGAAGACGTAATGAGTGAAGTCAATTACGCCCTCAATCGCTCAAACTTCTATGACCAGATGTTCCCTGCCTACAAATCAAGCGGAGTGTATGGGACTACCTGTCTTTTTGAAGAAGAAGACGTTGAAGATGATATTCGTTTCTACAATATGCCGCTAAAGCAGTGCGTGATCGTGGAAGACGCGAGAGGCCGCGTCTGCAAATTCTACATTGAGTTTGAGTACACCTCAGAGCAAGCCGCAGGCAAGTGGGGCGAGGATGCTTTATCCTCCGAGATGAAACAGGAGATTAGGGAAGGAAAAGGCCAATCCGTTAAGCATAAATTCTTACTTTTTATCGGTGAGCGCTATGCGCGTGAAATCCAAAAAGAAGACAAGCGAAACCTCCCAATCGAGGCCGTGTGGATTGACATTAAAGGCCGGATGATTGTGGATGAATCTGGCTACAACGAGTTTCCAGCGTTCGCGCATCGTTTTGACAGAAGGCCTTTTGTTCCGTGGGGTTTCTCTCCAGCTATGAAGGCTTTGCCATTTGCGAGGCTTTTAAACGCCATCGCAAAGACAAATCTCCGAACCATGATGAAACACACCGACCCCCCGATCGCCGTGCCTCACAACGCTTTTTTAGCGCCTTTCAACATGAACCCAAGGGCTATCAATGCCTATAAGAAAGAAGCGATGGACTCAGGTAAAGATATATTTGCCTTCGGGAACTTTGGAGATCCGGGTATTGGCCTTCAAGCCGTTGAGTATTATGCAAGCAAAGTAAAAGTTCTGATGTACCACGATGTATTTCTTGCTTTCTCGAACATCACAAAAGACATGAATAACCCTGAAATCATGGAACGAATCAATGAGAAAATGACAATGCTTGGTCCCGCTGTAGGGCGATACCTGGATGAAGTAATAAGCCCAATCATCCAAAGAACAATTGGAATCTTGGCACGACGCGGCAAACTGCCAGATCCACCGATTGAATTTCTGATGAGTTCCGGTTATGAGATTGATTTCGTTGGTGTTCTTGCTCAAGCCCAGCGCAGGGCAGAACTGAATACTCTTGTGACGGGTCTTACGATGATAGGTAACATGGCTCAGTTTTCGCCTGAAGTCTTGGATAAGATTGACCCTGACAAGGTCACAGATGAGGTTTGGTCTATTACAGGCGCACCCGTGAAGGTTTTAAGGGATGACGACGAAGTACGCCAGATTAGAGAAGGACGCGCCCAGGCCGCCTTAAAACAAGAAGAAATGGCTACTCTACACGCCGGCTCAGAGATTGCCAAGAACGCCGGGCAAGCTGACGCAGGGTTCGCCAAAGCGAAGGAAACTAATAAATGAGGTGGATAATAAAATGACAGACCTTAAAAGTATCGTAGCTGTAAAGGCTTTGCAGTCAAACCTCCGGGCTTCACTAGACACGCCGCAAGGAAAAGAGGTTATTGTTTTCTTGGAAGAAATTTGCGGGTGGTATGACTTTGAAGAGACTGACCCAAACATGATTTTAATCAAACACGGGAAGCGTGCAGTTTTAGCGACGATTAAGACGCTTCTTGAATTAACACCTGACCAAATCGTCGCAGTAGCACAACAAAAGGAGTTCTAAATGGATAATCCCGATCCGGGAATAACGCCGGGCAATCCCGACCCATCAACACCACCCGTAACACCGCCGGAACCAGTAGCGTTTAATTGGAAAGCCAGTTTAGCACCAGACCTTGCAAACGCGCCCTCAATGAAGAAGTTCGAGGATACAAAAGAAGGATTTAACGAAGCCGTTAAAAGTCATCTTTTACTCGAAAAGCTATTGGGATATGAAAAGGTTCCTATCCCAAAAAGTAAAGATGATGTAGTCGCTTGGGAGATTTTCTCAAAGGCTATGGGTATCCCGGAAAAGGCAGAGGGTTACGGACTCCCGGACGTGGAGATCCCGGAATCAATGAAGGGACTCGCTTTTGATAAAGCGAAGTTCTCTGAGATTGTCCATCAACAGAAGCTTACACCTGACGCTGCGAAAGGCTTGTGGGGCGCT